>Ga0209403_10000377_pt1 | contig 67931 bp, 67 predicted proteins | sample ArcticOcean_MG_C_8_FD_187440 | JGI IMG/M metagenome (GOLD analysis project Ga0209403, IMG submission 187440) | Marine microbial communities from western Arctic Ocean - ArcticOcean_MG_CB11_86 (SPAdes) (version 2) | ecosystem: Environmental > Aquatic > Marine > Oceanic | place: Arctic Ocean... | reverse complement strand
TAAATAATCCGCGCATCAGGGCGAGCGACATGGCGAGGGTCGAGCTCATCACATCGGTGAAATCATAGGTCGGCACGTTGCACACCGGAATGCCGCGCGCGCCGGTCGCCTCGAGGTTCATGCGGTCATAGCCAATGCCGCAGCGGACGATGATCTTGCACTTATCGAGCTTGGCGGCGAGCGCCGGGTCTACCGCGATATCCTGCCAAACCAAAATTGCATCGCAATCGGCCCATGAAGCATCGGAAATTTCATCCGCCCGCACGCCGCGGTAAAGCTCGATCTCAGCGTCCGCGCCGAGCGCCTCTTGCTCGACATCGGGTGCGCCCGGAAATTGCGCATCCGGCATAAGAATTTTCATGTTTTGCTCTCCTTCAAGGCGTCCGCCCCTTCACCAAACATCACTGCCCGCGCCTTGTCGTCGAATTCGGACGGCGCTTTGCGGATCTCAGCCAGCACGGCGAGCCCGCGCACCACTGCCGGACGCGCGTTCATGCGGGCAAACCAATCGGCGACGTTAGGAAAGGGCGTGAGAACTTCCGGCTCTTTGGCGTAATCCCGGGTCCAGCCAAAGATCGCCATATCGGCGATGGAATAATCGCCGGCGATCCAATCCTGCTCCACCATCTGTTTATCCATGACGCCAAGCAGGCGCGCCACTTCCTTATTGTAGCGCTCGATGGCGTAGGCCACCTGCTCAGGCGCGTAGCGATTGAAATGATTGGCTTGGCCAAAAAACGGCCCGACGCCGCCCATTTGAAACATCAGCCATTGCAGCACTTCATATTTGCCGCGCGTGGTATCGGCGAAGAAGCGCCCCGTCTTCTCGGCGAGATAAAGCATGATGGCGCCGGATTCGAACAACGTGACCGGCGCACCGTCCGGCCCATCGGGATCGACCAACACCGGAATTTTGCTGTTCGGGTTGAGCGCGATAAATTCGGCTGAGAATTGATCACCGTTCAGGATATCAATCGGAATCGCTTTGTAATCCAGGCCAAGCTCTTCGAGCAAGATGGTGACCTTCCAGCCATTGGGTGTTGGCCAATAATAGAGATCGATCATTGCTGTTGTTCCGCTCCTGTTGTTGCTCAGCGCGCCGAGAATTGTTTGTCGCCAAACATGATCGAGCGCTGCTCGTCGGTGAATTCTGTTTTCCTTGAGCGCTCGTCCTTCATCACCTCTATGCCGCGCACCACTGCCGGGCGTGCATACATGCATTCAAGCCACTTTTTGAGATGGGGAAGCTCGGCAATATCCTGGCCCTGATGGCGCCACAGGCGCATCCACGGAAAGATCGCCATATCGGCAATGGAATAACCACCGGCGACAAATTCCCGGTTGGCCAGGCGCCTGTTGACCACACGGTAAAGCCGCGTCGTCTCATTGGTGTAGCGCTCGACGGCATATTCCAGCTTCTCCACCGCATAATTGCGAAAGTGGTGGCACTGGCCGAGCATCGGCCCGACATTGCCCATCTGGAAGAACAGCCATTGCAGCACTTCGGCGCGGCCGCGTTCGTCCGATGGGATAAATTTTCCGTGCTTCTCGCCGTAGTGCAGTAGGATCGCGCCGGATTCGAAAATCGACAGCGGCTCGCCATCCACACCGTCCGAATCAACCACCGCCGGCATGCGATTGTTGGGTGCGATTTTAAGGAAATCGGGCGCGAACTGATCGCCCTCTCGGATATTGACCGGCACGATATTGTAATCCAGCCCCAACTCTTCAAAAAGAATGGTGACTTTCCAGCCGTTTGGCGTCGGCCAATAATAGAGATCGATCATGCATTTATCCTCCCCGGCGCGGCGGCAGAATGGCGCGCCACCGCCCGCTTGGCAAGCTATCCCATTCGTGGGGGCATTGCCGCAACAAAGGACGCATCTCACGCAGAGGTGAATGAGGGGAAGAAAGATGACAGCGCAGCAACTCAACGCGGATATTAGTCAACGCGCGGTGTGCGATACAGGCGCCATGGAATGGCAGCAAAGCCCGACGCCCGGTATATGGCGCAAACGGCTGGAACTATCCGGCCCCGCTGAATCAGGACGCGTGACCTCATTGGTGAGATTTGATCCGGGCGCGCAATTTCCCGAACACGGGCATCCGGAAGGCGAGGAAATTCTCGTGCTCGACGGCACCCTCAGCGATGAATATGGCGACTTTCCCAAAGGGACCTTTGTGCTCAATCCGGACGGCACGCGCCATATGCCCTACTCCAAAGGCGGTTGCTTGTTGCTCGTCAAGCTCCGGCAATATCCGGGCACCGAACGCAAGCATATATGTGTCGACACACTCAGCGCGCCATGGCGGGAAACCGGCATTGCCGGCAACACACAATTGATCCTCTATGAAAGCGATCACGACGCCGAACAAATCAGCCTATATCGCATGGCGCCCGACTGCGAAATTCCCGAACACACCCATCCCGGCGGCGAAGAATTATTTGTTCTCGAAGGCGGGCTGGAAGACCAAAATGACCGCTACAAGAAAGGTTGCTGGGGGCGAAGTCCGAATCAGGCTGCCTCGTCTACGCCAAATTGGGCCACCTGAGTTAGTCTGCTTCAAGTCAAGAAACGCGACTCTTAATCATTGAAAGAGGGCGATTACATGGATTTCTCCGGCAATATCGGATTGTGGCAACGCCGGGTAGCGGAAGGCCTGGAGGGCATCGCGCGGCGACATGCTGTTATCGATGCCCTGTCAATCAAAGCCGGGCAGGCCCTGCTGGATGTCGGCTGCGGTAGCGGCCTCCTTGTTCGCGAACTTGCGTTGGCGGTGGGTGAGGGCGGTCGCGCGGTAGGCATCGATGTCAGCGCCGAACAATTAGCCGTTGCCCGAACAGCATGCGCAGACCTGCCCGCGGCGGCGTTTGTCGAGGGCGACGCCACCGGCTTGGATATCGGCGATGCCACTTTCAACGGAATTGCCTCGATCAATACGCTCGAATATATCGCCGATATGGGCGCCGCGCTTGGCGAGATGAGGCGGGTTCTGAAGCCCGGGGCGAGAGTCGCGTTGATATCGGTCCTGTGGGATCACTTTCGTTACCATGGAGCTGAGCTGGCATTGAACGAGCAGATGCTCGACGCGTTTTGCGCCCATTGTCCGCATCAAATGCTGCCGTTGGAGTTGCCGTCCAAATTAGAGGCGCATGGGTTCGGCGGCATTCGGCGCGAATCCCTCGCTTTTTTTCAACGGGGCTCTGAATGACAACGCCTATGCTCTGTGGGCGGCCAAAATCATTGTCGTATTTGCCATCGGCCAAGGCATCGCCGAGGACGACGCACGGCGCTGGTTCCAACAGTTGGAAGACGCCGCCAAAGAAGGCCGCTTCGGGTTCGTTAGCGTGCCAATCCTCACTTCGGCAATAGCCATCTAAGAGCGCTGATTATCCCGCCCCTCGCCCTACGCCAGCGCCTCAATCGCCATGCTGGTGGAAATAACCGGCGCGTAGCAATCGTTGATCTGCGCCAGAGTTTGGTCATGCAGCGACTGGGTGGTGCCGCAGGCGTCACCAATGACGACCGACATATAGTCCATGTCGCGGGCACTCCGGACCGCCATCTCGACGCACCAATCGGTGTGATAGCCGGAAATGATCAGCGTGCGCGCGCCCCACTGGGCAAGCCAGCGATCAATCGGCGTACCGCTGAAGATGCTCCAAGCGGGATAGACCAGCGTGGTATCATCCGCCGCCATGATCTCCTTCACCTCCGGCACGAGATCGGCCTCCCAGGCTTTACGCGCTTCGTCTCCTTCATATTCCTTGTTCCAGTGGCCGTACTGCGCCGCATCCATTGTCGTCACCGGCTGACTCTCGTCGATAAAGCGGTCGTAACGCAGCCAGAGAAACGGCATCTGTTTGCTGCGACACGCAGCGGCAAGGCGGAGAATATTATGCAGCGAGCCGCCCTGCTCACGCGCACCGCGCCAGATATCCTCATGGCGCAGCACGCCTTCCGGATCGAGTATGGAAATTTGTGAATCCCTATTGATGAAGGCCGCGCCGCCTTTAAATAGGGCGGCGAAATCCAAACTCCGCCATTGCGGGCGCAGATCAGGCAGCATGTTCACCTCTTCAATTCGTGACCGGACATGGCCGGAACATCGTGCATAATGTCGACCATGGCACGGCAACACAAATTGAACCTTGGCCAACGACTGGCTCTGCTGGCAGCGCTTGTCTTCGCTCTCCTGCCGCTACTCTGGTTGCTCTCAACCAGTTTTAAACCGCTGATGGAATTTTTTCTCCTTCCGATCCAGTGGCTACCGGTTTGGCCGACGCTGGAGAATTACCGCAATGTCTTTTACCCATATATCGACCCGGAGGGATTCCCGAAGAGCTCATCTTGGCGCGCCATTCTTACGTCCGGCGTCATCGCGACCTCGGCCACATGCCTCTCCGTCAGCGTCGGTCTTATGGCGGCTTTCTCTATCTCGCGGCACCGCGTCGGCGGACAACGGAGTTTGATGTTTATTCTGTCGTTCCGCGCCGCGCCGCCCATGGTCATTGCCATTCCGATTGCTGCCGTTATCACCAACCTTGGCCTTAACGACCCCTATTCCGGATTGATCCTGGTCTACGCCGCCTATACCGCGCCGATTGCCACTTTGATGCTGAAAAGCTTTATCGACCAGGTACCGGTGGAGCTCGAGGAGGCGGCGATGATAGACGGCATGTCGCGTTGGCAAAGCCATCTCTTCGTCACCACGCCACTCATCCGGAGCGGCCTCGCGGCAACCTTCCTATTCGTCTTTATTCTTTGTTGGGGTGAAGGGGCTTTGGCGTTGGCGCTGAGTTCCGGACGCTGGGTCACCATTCCGGTTCAGCTCGTCAACAAGGTATACAGCCCGCATGTACAAAGCGCGCTCGCCGTCCTCGCCCTGCCGCCGCTCGTCATCCTCGGCTTTTTTCTTCAGCCCCATCTGAGTCGCGGCTTTACCTTCGGCGCCATTAAGAATTAGAGCGTGGACTTGTTTTTTGTCGGCCCTCAGGCGCCGGGCGGGGGGCATCCGGTCTCTTTGGTTTGATCCCTCAAGCGCCGGGCGGTCGCCCTTGCCGGAGTGCACGAAGCATTCCAGGGGTGCCATAATTATAAGGGCGAAATATTACGCCTTCGAAAATTAGAGCGTGCGTTCGCTCTTTTTGATTTCCATATCATTGGCCGAAATGTCCTGCACCGACATCAGGCCGTCTTCGGCGAACTCCCAATGCTCGTTGCCGAAGGTGCGGTACCATTGGCCGCTATCCCGGCGGCGCCATTCGCTGACAAAGCGCACCGAGATGCGTGTATCGCCAAAAGACCAAAGTTCTTTCTTCAGGCGATATTCCTGTTGCAGTGGCCAGCGTGCATCGAGAAACGGCACGATATTGTCCCGCCCTTCGAGGAATACGTCCTTGTAACGCCATTTGGTATCTACCGTGTAATCGCCGGGAATGTCATCGGCCACCCGCCGGTTCCACGCGTCTTCTGCGTTCTGCACCGATTGGCGCGCGCTTGCCTCTGTAAAGGGTGGTGTGATGCGTTCCAACATTGCGCTGCCTCCCCGGCTTAATTATCGAGCTTTTTCTTCAAGGCTTCATTGGCCATTTGTGGATTAGCCTTGCCTTGACTGGCTTTCATCACCTGACCGACGAACCAGCCGATCAACTGCTCCTTGCCGCCTTTATATTCGGCTACTTTGTCCGGATTGTCAGCGATCACCTGATCGACCACAGCATCGATGGCGCCAGAATCGCTGACCTGCTTGAGGCCGCGCTCTTCAATGATGGCGCCGGCATCCTGGCCGCTTTCGAACATGATCTCGAACACTTCCTTGGCGATCCGGCGCGACAGGGTCTTGTCTGCCACACGGTCCACTAGGCCACCCAGTTGGCCAGCGCTAACGGGTGAAGCGGAGATTTCCAGGCCGGCGGTATTCATCGCACCGAACAGCTCACCGGTGACCCAATTGGCGACCAGCTTACCGTCTCGGCCCTCGGCCACCTGCTCAAAATATTCGGCGATTTCGCGCTCGCTGGTGAGCACACCGGCGTCATCAGCGCTGAGGCCGAAATCGGTCATGAAGCGCTGCTTCTTGGCGTCCGGCAATTCGGGCAGCTCAACGCGCAGCTCCTCAACCCAAGCTGCATCCAATTTGAGCGGCAACAAATCCGGATCGGGAAAATAGCGATAATCATGCGCCTCTTCCTTGGAGCGCATGGTACGCGTCACGCCCTGGTTGGCATCGAACAAGCGCGTTTCCAGAGCAACCTCGCCGCCGTCTTCCAAAATTTCGACCTGGCGCTCGGCTTCATATTCGAGCGCCTTCATAACAAAGCGCACCGAATTGACATTCTTGATTTCGCAGCGCGTGCCGAGCGGATCACCGGGTTTGCGCACCGAGACATTGACGTCGCAACGCAGGCTGCCCTCTTCCATATTGCCGTCGCAACTGCCGATATAGCGCACGATCGAGCGGATCTTGCGAATATAGGCGCCGGCTTCTTCGGGTGAGCGGATATCGGGCTCGGAGACGATTTCCATCAGCGCCACGCCGGAGCGATTGAGATCAACGAAGGTGGCATCGGGGCGCATATCGTGGATGCTCTTGCCGGCATCCATCTCCAAGTGAAGGCGGGTGATGCCAATCTCGCAGGTCTCGCCATTTTCAGGGGTAATCTCAATTTTACCCTCGCCGACAATCGGCTGGCTGAATTGGGAGATTTGATAACCCGGCGGCAAATCCGGATAGAAATAATTCTTGCGATCAAAAACCGAATAGAGATTGATCTGCGCACCCAATGCGAGGCCGGTACGCACCGCCTGTTTGACGCATTCCTGATTGACCACCGGCAGCATGCCGGGCATGGCCGCATCGACCAGCGACACCTGAGTATTGGCCTCCGCGCCATATTCGGTTGGCGCCGAAGAGAACAGCTTGGCCTTGGAGCTCACCTGGGCGTGGATTTCGAGGCCGATGACCACTTCCCAATCGCCGCTTCGCCCTTCAATGCGGTAGTTGCTCATGACGTACCCCCACCCAGCCCACTGGGCGTGGCTGTGAATTCCGCCGCGATCTCCATAAAGCGCGCTGCATTTAACAGGCGCGCTTCATCAAACGGCTGGCCAAGCAATTGCAGGCCGAGCGGCAGGCCCTCAGAACTGAGACCCGCCGGCACTGAAATACCGGGCAGGCCGGCCATGCTCGCCGGCACGGTGAAGACGTCATTCAGATACATGGCAATCGGGTCGTCCATCTTCTCGCCGATGGCGAAGGCCGCCGAGGGCGCCGTCGGGGTCAACACCACATCAACCTTCTCGAACGCTTGGCTAAAATCGCGCGCAATCAAGGTGCGCAGCTTTTGCGCTTTCAAATAATAGGCGTCGTAATATCCGGCGGAGAGCACATAGGTGCCGATCATGATACGGCGCTGCACTTCCGGCCCAAAGCCCTTGGCCCGGGAGCGCTCATACATATGGGTCAGATCATCATCGGCCTCGCGTAGGCCGTAGCGCACACCGTCATAGCGCGCCAGATTGGAAGAGCATTCCGCCGGCGCCACGATGTAATAAGTCGGCAACGAATATTTGGTGTGCGGCAGGGAAATATCGATGATCTCGGCGCCCGCATCCTTGTACCAATCGATGCCACGGCGCCACAGCGCCTCAATTTCTTCGGGCATGTCATCCAGGCGATATTCCGCCGGCACACCGACACGAAGGCCCTGCACGTCGCCGTTGAGCTCAGCGCGGTAATCCGGCACCGGTGTATTTACGGAAGTTGAATCCTTGGCGTCATGGCCGGCCATGACCTGCAACATCAAGGCGGCATCCTCGACGCTGCGCGTCAGCGGCCCAGCCTGATCGAGCGACGAAGCAAAAGCAATAATGCCCCAGCGTGAGCAGCGGCCATAGGTTGGCTTGAGACCAACCAGGCCGCAAAAAGCCGCCGGTTGGCGGATCGAACCGCCGGTATCGGTACCGGTCGCAGCCAACGCAATGCGCGCTGCCACGGCAGCAGCCGAGCCGCCGGAAGAGCCACCCGGCACCAGCGGCTTGTTATCGCCTTGGCGCTGCCAGGGATTGATCACATTGCCGTAATAGCTGGTCACATTGGCTGAGCCCATGGCGAACTCATCCATGTTGGCCTTGCCCATCATCACCGCCCCTTCGCGCCAGAGATTAGCGGTTACGGTGGATTCGTAAGTGGGCTTAAAGCCATCCAAAATATGCGAGCAGGCGGCCGAGTGAACGCCCTTGGTGCAGTAGAGGTCCTTGATCGCGAGCGGCATGCCTTCGAGCAAGCCGCCCTCCCCCGCCGTCAGGCGCTTATCCGCTGCATCGGCCCGCTCGCGCGCCAGATCGAAGGTCTCAGCCACCAGGGCATTTAACGGGCGCGCCGCCTCGGCGGCCTCGATATGCGCATCCGTCAGCTCGCGCGCGGAAAATTCGCGCTTATCGAGTGCGGCGCGCGCGCTGGTAAGGGTCAACGCGGTCAGGGCGCTCATTCCACCACCTTCGGCACGACAAAAAACCCGTTATCGGTATTCGGTGCATTGCTCAGCAATTCATCGCGCTGCACCGCCGCATGCACCTCATCTGTGCGCAGCGGCAGGGTGATATCAACGACGCTGGTCATCGGCTCGACCCCATCGGTGTCAACTTCCGAAAGCTGCTCCACCCAGTCCATGATGACGTTCAGCTCTTTGGCGAGACCATCGGTGGCCTCGTCCGCAACTTCGATACGTGCAAGCTTGGCGATGTGCAGCACGGTGGCCTTATCAATTGCCATGTGTCAGATTGCCCATTGGTATAATATTGCAAAAATTAGGCTGCCGCTCCGCCCGTAACTTCAAGCATTTCAACCCCTTGGGCGCGCGGAAGGCGGCGAAAGTAACACCGAGCCAAGTGAACCGCAATATGACCCTTTTATCCCTAGATACCTTCAATGCCGTGCTGCCGCCGATGCGTCGTCTGGTCGGCATCGACCCTGGCAGCAAGACTGTCGGCCTCGCGCTCTCCGATGTTATGCGCATGGTGGCGAGCCCGGCTGAAGGCATCAAGCGCAGCAAATTCACCGATTTCGCGACCCATCTTGAAAACTTCATGAAAGCGCAGGAGGTTTGCGGCATTGTCGTCGGCCTGCCGCTCAATATGGACGGTACGATCGGCCCCAGCGCCCAATCGGCGCGACAATTCGCGGAAAATCTAACAGAGCGCCTGAAGGTGCCGGTGGCGCTATGGGATGAGCGCCTGTCCACGGCAGCGGTGGAACGCACGCTGATCGAAGCCGACCTCTCGCGCCGCCGCCGTGCCGAGGTAGTCGACAAGCTCGCCGCGACCTACATCCTGCAAGGCGCGCTCGATTATCTGGCGACTAAGAAGAATTAGCTGGTTGCCGCGTTCGGAGCCTTTACGGCAACGAGAACGCCGCGCTGAATCACGAAAGTTGCGAGCAGCACCGTGAAGATGCCCGGTAAAGTCATGGCTGTCGGCAGGCCGCGGCCCATCAGCCAATCGAGCACCAACACAAAGGCCGGAATGAGATAGGAATAAGACTGTACGCGCGTGGAACCAATGGTCAGTGACGTCGATTGAATGAGGAAGAATGTGAGGATGGTGGGGCCGACGGCAAGCCAGAACACTGCGCCCCAAACGCTGGTCTCAACTGCTCCCCATTCGACCTCAACAAGCTCGACATTGGCAATGACGATGAACATGAGCGCGACCAATACCGTGATCCAAAAACTCATCACCGGCACCGGCTCGCCCCGGTGCAGCTTGGGGATCAGGGTGGCATAAAGGCCCATGGAGATACAGCCGACGAAAAAGAGCGCATCGCCCTTGTTCAATTCAAGCGCCATCAGCCGCTCCGGATCGCCGCGAAACACCACCCAAAGGGTGCCAGCTAGACCAAGAAACAGCGCCGCCAAACGGTAGCGCCCGAGGCGCTCACGCATCAAAATTGCCGTGTAGAGGGCGGTAAACCCGGGGATTGTCGTGGAAATAGCGCTAGCATTGAGGGAATCGGTATATTTCAGCCCTTCGAACATGGACCAGAAAAACACGGTCGAAAGAAAAGCCAGAATGCCGTAGCGCCAGAGGCCGGCAACTCCCAGCCCCTCCAAGCCATAGCGCCACAATGCATAGGGCGCGAACATCAACGCTGCCAGGCCAAAGCGCAACGCCATCAACACGCTGGCCGGCAGGCTGTCCGCTATCTCGTCACCGACGCTGAAAATCGTCGAAATAATGAACATCGCCAGGATCGCAAGCGCATGCGACAACGCAATGCTGGGCCGTCCAGAGCTCACTATTTCGAGCCCATATTAATCACGCCGCGCTGAATTATCAGGCTTGCAATCAAGACAATGGCGATACCGGGAAGCGTCATCAGCGGCGGCAATCCACGGCCAATGACCCAATCCACCAGCAGCACAAAGGCGGGAATGAAATAGGTATAGGCCAGCACCCGCGTTGGCCCGATATGCGGTGTGGCATATTGAAAAAAGAAAAACGATATGACGGTGCTGACCACGGCGAGATAGACAATGCCACCATAAACGAATAGCTCCGTTTCGAGCCATGGCGTGGCAGCCAGATCCTTGGCCGCAATGATGAGATAAAATATGGCGCTGAACAGCAAAATCCAGAATGACATGACGGCAGTGGGCTCGCCTCGATGAAAGCTCTTGATCATCACGCCGTAAAAGCCGAAGGCCACGCAGCCGGCGAGAAAGATCCAATCGCCCTTGTTTACATCGAGCGCAATTAGGCGCTCCGGATCGCCGCGAAAAATGATCCAAAGCGCGCCGATCAAACCCAGCGCCAGGGCGGCAAAGCGGTAGCGCCCAAGACGCTCGCCAACCAAAAAGAAAGCGATCATGGCGGACAGCACGGGAACCGTTGTGAACAGCGCGCTGGTATTGAGGGCACTGGTGTAACGCAGCGCCTCGAACATGCACCAAAAGAAGATAACCACAGTCGAGGCAATCAGCGCATAGCGCAACAAAGCGCGCGTACCGGGCCATGCCAGACCATGGCGAAAATAGACAAATACACCCATGATCAATGCCGCCAGTGCAAAACGCAGCAACATCAGCACGCCCGGCTCCATGGCGTGGGCGATCTCCTTGCCCACCGGGAATGATGTGGAGACCATCAAATTGGCCAACAGGGTGATGGCATGAACAGCCATCAAGCCGCCTGCGGGCAGGGTTGGGGAAGTGGGGTGCGTGTTCATAGCCCGCGAAACATCGGTTATCGCAGCCGTTCCGTCCAGTGCCGAAACATCGCAGCCATCGATTCGCACCCCAAACGCTCTCCGAGTACCCGGCGGAAATTCCTACCGGCGCCAAATTCGCCCATGATAAGAGACCCTTGGCCAACATGGCGAAGCGCGCCTTGCCGAGCTAAGCCCAGAGCCTTATGAGTCATTTTTTATGCAGTCTCAGTCACGATCCAAAGCGCTTGCCGAGCGTGACATCCTCGGGATCGAAGGTTTATCTCCTGACGAGGTAAATACGATTCTCGACCTTTCAGAATCCTATGTTGCGCTCAATCGCAACGCTCAGAAAAAATCCGACGTGCTGCGCGGGCGCACGCTGATTTTATTGTTTTTCGAAACCTCAACCCGCACTCGCACCTCATTCGAGCTTGCCGGCAAGCGCCTCGGCGCCGACGTGATCAACATTTCCGTTGCCTCATCGGCGATCAAAAAGGGCGAAACCCTGATCGACACGGCGATGACGTTGAACGCTATGCATCCCGACGTGATCGTTGTCCGCCACCCCGATGCCGGCGCCGTGCGGCTTTTGGCCAATCACGTTAATTGCGCCGTTATCAATGCCGGCGACGGCAGCCATGAACATCCGACCCAGGCGCTGCTGGACGCCCTCACAATCCGGCAAAACAAAGGCCGCCTTGACGGCCTGAGGATAACGATCTGCGGCGATATCCTGCACAGCCGGGTGGCGCGCTCGAACATTCTTCTCCTTACCATGATGGGCTCTCAGGTCCGTCTGGTAGCGCCACCGACCCTGGTGCCGCCGGCCATTGAACGGCTCGGCGCTGAAGTTTTCCACGATATGCGCGAAGGCCTGAAAGATTGCGACATCATTATGATGCTGCGCCTCCAGGCGGAGCGTATGCAAGGCACATTTGTACCGTCGACACGGGAATACTTCCGCTATTTCGGCCTCGATGAGGCCAAGCTCTCGGTAGCCAAGCCGGATGCGCTGATCCTCCACCCCGGGCCCATGAACCGGGGCGTAGAAATCGACAGTATCGTCGCCGACGATATCACCCGAAGCGCCATCCTGATCCAGGTTGAGCTCGGCCTGGCCGTACGCCAGGCCTGTCTTGATCTCCTCGGACGCGAGCCCGTAATGCCATGACTAAATCCCGCACCGCCTATATAAATGCCCGCCTGCTCGACCCTGAAAGCGGGCTCGACACGCCGGGCGCGCTCCTTACCGAAGGCGCGTTTATCACCGATCTCGACGCCAACCTGTTCGCCGATGGCGTGCCGGAGGGCATTGAAACGGTGGATTGCGGCGGGCACTGCCTGGCACCAGGGCTGGTCGATATGCATGTGCACCTGCGCGAGCCCGGTCACGAGCATAAAGAGACGATCGCCAGCGGCGGGCTCTCGGCCCTGGCTGGCGGCGTTACCAGCATTTGCAGCATGCCTAATACTGACCCGGTGATCGACAATGTCGGCCTGATCGAATTTATCCATCGCCGCGCGCGCGAGGCCAAGGGTGCCAAAGTCTTTCCCTTTGCCGCCGCAACCAAAGGCCTTGGCGGCAAGCAAATCACCGAATTTGGCATGCTCGCCGAAGCCGGCGCAGTGGCCTTTACCGACGACGGACTACCCATCGCCAACAGCCAGGTGATGCGCCGCGCGCTCAGTTACGCCAAGACCTTCGATCTCTTAATCAGCCAACATGCCGAAGACCTTTCGCTTTCCAGCTGCGGCTGTATGGCCGAGGGCGAAGTGGCCACCCGCCTCGGTCTAGACGGCATTCCGGAGATTTCGGAGACGGTCATCGTCGAGCGCGATATACGCCTGGTTGAACTGACCGAGGGGCGCTATCACGTGGCGCATATCTCGACCAAAGATGCGGTCGACTGTGTACGCCGGGCCAAGGCGCGAGGCCTACGCGTCACCTGCGAAGCGGCGCCGCATCATTTTTCCCTCACGGATCATGATGTCGGCGATTACCGCACCTTCGCAAAAATGGCACCGCCGCTCCGTAGTGATGCCAACCGCGAAGCCATCGTCGAAGGGCTGAAAGACGGCACCATCGATGCCATCGCCACCGATCACGCACCGCATGATCAAGAGAGCAAGCGCTTGCCCATGGCCCATGCTGCCAACGGTATCGTCGGCCTGGAAACTCTGCTGCCGCTCTCGCTCGAGCTCTATCATCGCGGCCATATGCCGCTTCTTGATGTGCTCCGCCGCTTAACCGTGGCGCCGGCAGATTTGTTGAAGCTGCCGGTCGGACGCCTGCGCAAGGGTGCGCCGGCCGATCTGCTGCTGTTTGATCTCGACAAACCGTGGGTCGTGGAAACAGCTAAATTCCGAAGCATGTCGAAAAATTCTCCCTTTAACGGTCGCCCGGTGCAAGGCCGCGCCCTCAGAACAATTGTCGACGGGCGCACGCTTTTCACCGCCGACAACTAATCATGCCGGACCCCATCAGTTGGGCGTATTCCTGGCCCTATTATGCCATTGCCCTGGGCGCCGCTTATCTGTTGGGCTCTATTCCGGTCGGGCTGATACTGGCCCGCCTCTTCGGCCATGGCGATATCCGCAATATTGGATCCGGTAATATTGGCGCTACCAATGTTTTACGCACCGGCAACAAGCCGCTCGCTGCCGCGACCCTGCTGCTTGACGGCGGCAAGGGTGCGGGGGCGGTCCTGCTCGGCGCACTCTACGGCCCCGACGTTGCGCTGACCGCCGGCGCGGGCGCAGTGATCGGCCATGTGGCGCCGGTCTGGTTGTTGTTTCGAGGCGGCAAGGGTGTTGCGACCAGCCTGGGCGTGCTGCTTGGCCTCGATTGGCGGCTTGGCCTGATCGCGCTGGCTATGTGGCTCGCCGCCGCGGTGCTGTTCCGCTTTTCCTCTCTGGCAGCGCTTATCGCGCTCGTTTCAGCACCCGTCTTTGCCTATCTGTTGAGCGGCCGCCAACTGGCCGAATTGGCCGGATTACTGGCCATTATCGTCATCTTCAAGCACCACGCCAATATCCGCCGACTGCTGAGCGGGCAGGAACCAAAGATCGGGGCGAAGAAGACAACCTCATAAAACAGTTGATGAATTGACTGCTTTTGATAAATTTCTATTAATGGTTGAGACAAAGACCCTAACCGACAATGAGCGCGTTGACTGGCTTCGCTTGTCGCGCAGCGAAAATGTAGGCCCCGTTACATTTTTAGCGTTGCTCGAGCGCTGTGGCAGCGCCGGGCAAGCGCTTGAAGCACTGCCGGCCCTGGCGTGCGACGGTGGCCGTACACGCAACATCAAGCTTTTCTCCAAGACCGGTGCAGAGCGTGAAATTGCTGATTTAGCCAAAATCGGCGGGCGCCTCATTGCCTGCCATGAACCCGGCTCTCCGCCGGCGCTCGCCGCCGTTGCCGATCCGCCGTCGTTAATCGCCAATCGCGGCCACGGCCACCTCCTGGAAAACGACATTGTCGCCATTGTTGGGGCACGCAACGCCTCGGCCAACGGCATCCGATTCGCGAAACATTTGGTGACCGAGCTGGGTGCTGCCGGATTTGCTCTCGCCTCAGGCATGGCGCGCGGCATCGATACGGCAGCCCATCAGGGATCCCTGGAGAGCGGTGCCCTGGCGGTTATGGGCGGCGGTGTGGATGGGGTGTATCCAAAGCAGAATGCCAACCTCTAGGAAGATATAATCGAGCGCGGCGTGGTGATCGCCGAACCACCGCTCGGCACCGTGCCCCAGGCGCGCCATTTTCCGCGCCACAACCGGATCATTTCCGGCATGGCGCGCGGCATCGTTGTGGTTGAAGCGGCGCCGCGCTCCGGCTCTTTGATCACCGCCCGACTCGCCGGTGAGCAAGGCCGTGAAGTGTTTGCCGTGCCGGGCTCGCCGCTCGATCCGCGCAGCCGTGGCACGAACGGCCTGATTCGCGATGGCGCAACATTGATTCAAGGCGCCGAAGACATTATCGAAGCCCTGCAACAAACACCGCCACGGGCACTAAAAGAGCGGTCCGACACTGAATTTGGCGCCCCGGAAATGACCCCGGTCGGCGAATCTGAACTGGCGGCGGCCCGGCCCCAGCTAATTGAACTGCTCGGCCCGAGTCCGGCTCCAATTGACGAATTGATGCGTCAGAGCAGGTTGACACCCGCCCTGCTACTCACCATCTTGTTGGAACTTGAGCTGGCGGGCTGTTTGGAATGCCATGCAGGAAGTCAGGTTTCGTTAATAGAATCAGTGTGATAATTCGCACTGATCCCGGTTCGAGATAAATAGCCTCATGAATGTCGTCGTCGTCGAATCGCCCGCAAAGGCATCGACCATTAACAAATATTTGGGCCCAGACTTCGTTGTCCTGGCTTCTTATGGCCATGTACGGGACCTCCCGCCCAAGGACGGTTCCGTTCGCCCTGATAATAATTTTGAGATGATCTGGGCCGTTTCCGACGGCGCCGAAAAAAATATCCGCGCCATCGGCCAGGCGCTGAAGAAATCCGACCATCTCTACCTCGCCACTGATCCGGACCGCGAAGGCGAGGCGATCTCCTGGCATGTCATGGATGAGCTCAGGGAGCGCAATCTGCTGAACGGCATCGCCGTTGAGCGGGTGGTATTTACCGAAATCACCAAAACCGCCGTGCTCAGCGCCATGGACAACCCGCGCGCCCTTGATGATGATTTGATCGACGCCTACCGCGCACGCCGCGCGCTGGATTATTTGGTCGGCTTCACGCTGTCGCCGATCCTGTGGCGCAAACTGCCGGGATCGCGCTCCGCCGGACGGGTGCAATCGGTTGCGCTCCGCCTGATTTGTGAGCGCGAAGCGGCGATCGAAGCTTTTGTGCCGCGCGAATATTGGACCGTCTCGGCCAAGCTGAAAACTGCTGACGGCAAGGATATCGAAGCCCGCCTGACCCATCTCGATGGTAAACGGCTGGATAAATTCGACCTGAACGATGAAGCCAAGGCGCATGCCGCACGCGACCGAATCCAGGCCGGTGAGCATAGCGTCGAGAATATTGAAGCCAAGCGCACACGGCGCAATCCGTCACCGCCCTTCACCACCTCGACCTTACAACAGGAAGCGTCACGCAAGCTCTCCTTCACGGCGCGCCAGACCATGAGCGTGGCCCAACAGCTTTATGAAGGCCGCGAGATTGACGGCGAACATGTCGGCCTGATTACCTATATGCGTACGGACGGCGTACATATTGCGGCTGAAGCCGTGGTTCAGGCGCGTTCGACCATTGGCTCTGAATATGGCAAAGCCTATGTGCCGGATGAGCCGCGCGCCTATCGCAACCAGGCCAAGAATGCCCAGGAAGCGCATGAGGCCATCCGCCCGACCGATCTCAGCCGCCTGCCGGCCAAAGTTCGCAATCTTCTGACGGACGATCAGGCGCGGCTCTATGAATTGATTTGGAAGCGTACTCTCGCGAGCCAGATGGAGAGCGCGCAAATCGATCAGACCGCCATTGTCATCAAGCCGGTTGACGGTGCGCATACCTTGCGTGCAACCGGCTCGGTGATCGCCTTTGACGGCTTCCTCCGGCTTTATCAGGAAGGTCGCGATGAGCCGAGCGGCGAGGATGGCGACCGCCGCCTACCGAAGGTGGAGAAGGGCCAAACGCTCGCGCTCGCGACTGTATCGCCCGACCAGCATTTTACCGAGCCGCTGCCGCGCTTTTCCGAAGCCAGCCTGGTGAAAGAGTTGGAACGGCTTGGTATTGGCCGACCGTCGACCTATGCCTCGATAATTTCAGTACTGCAGGACCGTAATTATGTCCGTATCGATCGCCGGCGCTTCGTGCCGGAGGACCGCGGCCGCATTGTGACCGTCTTTCTCGAGAATTATTTCGGCCGCTACGTGGAATATGATTTCACCGCCGGACTGGAAAATAAGCTCGATAATATCTCCGATGGCCAACTCGATTGGCACAAGGTGCTGAGCGATTTCTGGACCGACTTTAAAGGCGCCATCGATGAAACTTCAGAGCTGCGGATCAAGCAGGTCATTGAAGTGCTTGATGAGACGCTGGCGCCGCATCTCTTTTCGCTTTCAGATGACGGCAAAGATCCGCGCGTCTGCCCAAGCTGCGATGATGGCCGCCTCAATCTGAAGCTCGGCAAGCATGGCCCCTTTATCGGCTGCACGAATTATCCGGATTGCCGTCATACCCGCCCGCTCAATGGCGACGGCGATGAAGATTCCGGGCCGCGCGAAGTCGGCATGCATCCCGATCACGATGTGATGGTCTCCTTGCGCAAAGGACCCTTTGGACATTACGTCCAGCTCGGCGATACCGGCGAAGATGGCAAGAAACCCAAGCGCGTCTCCTTGCCGCGCGATTTGATGCCGGACCGGGTTGACCTAGAATTGGCTCTCGGACTGTTGTCACTTCCGCGTGACATTGGCTTGCATCCCGAAGGCGGCAAGATGATCAGCGCCGGAATCGGACGCTTTGGTCCCTATGTCAAACATGACGGCAAGTTCAAATCGCTGAAAAAAGACGACGATATTCTCAGCATCGGGCTCAACCGGGCCGTGGTGCTGTTGGCTGAGGTCAGCCAGCGCGGCGGTTCCGTTCTGCGCGAACTTGGGGAACATCCCGAAGATGGCGGGCCGGTTATCCTGAAAAAGGGCCGCTATGGCCCCTATGTGCAGCATAAGCGCATTAACGCGACCCTGCCCAAGGGCGTAGAGGAAAATGACGTCACCCTAGCGCAAGCAGTCGAGATGATTGCCGCCAAGGCTGCGAAGAAGAAGGGCGGCGCCAAGAAAAAAGCGGCGCCGAAGAAAAAGGCAGCTCCGAAGAAAAAAACAGCCGCCAAGAAGAAACCCGCGGCGAAGAAGAAGGCTGCGGCAAAGAAAAAACCTGCTGCCAAGGCTGGTGACGATGCGGCGCCAGCAAACACTGTAGAAAGCACTGAGGATTCCTAAGCCTCCGCCGCCCGGGCGCAAAGCGTCTGCCCCGCTCCCCGACAAAGAAGAAGTTCGCCGTTTTATCGCCGAGAGTACCGGGCGTGTCAGCAAGCGTGAAATCGCCCACGCTTTTGGCATCACCGGCGACCGGCGCAGCCAATTGCGAGAAATTTTACGCGAACTTCGCGAAGAAGGCGTGTTTGACGGAAAACCCGGCGCTGGTCGAAAAGCGAATCTCGGCAACAAGCCGGGCAGTAACCACAGTGCAGACAGCCCCGCCACGCGTGCCCTGCCCAATGTGTGCGTTGTTGAAGTTGAGCGTATCGATTCCGATGGGGAATTACGCGCCCGCCCGATAAAAATCGAAGACGGGTACGGGATGATCCCGGCCATCTATATTGATCCACAAACCCCCAGCCAAGGCGCACTCGGCGTCGGTGATCGCGTGTTGGCGCGGCTGACAGTGGCGGATGACGGCAGCTACCAAGCCAGTGCAATCCGGGTACTGGATGGCGGTGCCGGGCGGTTAATTGGTCGCTTTATCGCCACCAGGGACGCCAAAGGTGACGCGAGCGGCGGCAGAATTGAGCCAGCGGACCGCCGCGCACGCAACGATTATCTGGTGGCGCCCGAGCATTGTGCCGATGCGGCCTCCGGCGAACTGGTGCTGGCTGAAATCGTGCCGGGACGCACCCTCGGCCTGCCGTGCGCCCGAGTGACGGAGCGGCTCGGCGATCTGGATGCGCCAAACGCTATTAGCCTGCTTGCCATTCACGCCAACCTCATCCCAACCGAATTTTCAGACGCAGCCCTTGCCCAGGCAGAAGCCGCCGGCCCGGTGGCGCTCGGCGAGCGCACCGATTTGCGCGGCCTGCCGCTGGTGACCATTGATGGCGTCGATGCGCGTGATTTTGACGATGCTGTCTGGGCGGAGGCGGATAGCGACCCGAAAAATCCCGGCGGCTGGCATATCCTCGTCGCCATCGCTGACGTCGCCCATTATGTGCGCCACAGCGATGCCCTCGACGAAGATGCGCGCGAGCGCGGCAATTCGGTTTATTTTCCGGATCGCGTCGCACCGATGCTACCGGAAGCACTCTCCAACGGCCTATGCTCGCTCCGCCCGGATGAAGACCGCGCCTGCCTCGCGGTTCATATCTACCTCACGGCGGAAGGCGAGATTCGCCGCCACCGCTTTGTGCGCGGCCTCATGCGATCCACCGCCCGGCTCAATTATGGCCAGGTTCAAAAGGCGCTCGACGGCAACCCTGACGACGCCCTGAAGCCCTTGATGGCAACCGTCGTGAAACCCCTATTCGGCGCCTATTCGGCGCTTGTAGCGGCGCGCCAGAAGCGCGGCACCTTGGAGCTCATACTGCCCGAACGGGAAGTTAAGTTGGCGCCTGATGGCAGCGTTGAGCGAATTTCCGAAGCGCCGCGCTATGACAGCCACAAATTGATCGAAGAGTTCATGATCGCCGCCAATGTCGCGGCAGCAGAAGCGCTCGAGGAGAAAAAATCGGCCTGCGTTTACCGCGTACATGATCAGCCGGACCCGGCCAAGCTAGAGGGCTTGCGTGAATTTCTCACCGGGCTTGGCCTCAAGCTGTCGCGCAGCCGCCAACTGAACGCATCAAATATCAATCAAATTCTGACCAAGGCGGCAGACGGCCCTAACCAGCATCTGGTCAATTTACTGGTGCTGCGCTCTCTGGCGCGGGCGGAATATTTGCCAAATAATTTCGGCCATTTCGGCCTTGGTCTGAAGCGCTACGCCCACTTCACCTCGCCGATTCGGCGCTATGCGGATTTGCTCGTTCACCGCGCCCTGATTGCAGCGTATGGCCTCGGTGATGGTGGTTTGCCCGAGAATGGCGCAGCGGCGTTTGGCGAGATTTGCACGCATATTTCACAAACCGAGCGGCGCGCCGTAACGGCGGAGCGCGACGCCAAGGATCGTTACACGGCCTCCTATCTGGCAGCACAGGTGGGCGCTGACTTTGCCGCCCGTATCTCGGGGGTGGCGCGCTTTGGCCTTTTTATTGAACTGGACGAGACCGGCGCAGATGGATTGATACCGGCACGCAGCTTAAGCGCCGCGCGCCCGCGCTTTGACCCACGGCGTCATACGCTTTCCGTCGGCGCCACCCATCTCACCATTGGCGAGCGCGTAGTGGTGCGCCTGGCGGAAGCCAATGCGCTCACTGGCGGCATGATTTTTGATCTCTTGGAAGTAAACGGTAAAACCTGGCGACAACCGCGCCAGAGCGACAAGACGCGCCCGCGCGGGCGGACGACGAAACATGGTAAACGCGGCAAGCGCAATAAACGCAAATAGACGGCCTGTTCCGGCACTAGCGCCCGCCCGTCTGCTACGCTACCCTGGCCGCTGCAAAAATCTGGCAGAATAATCTGCTTTAGAGCATGTCATGTTCGCGTGCGCTCACACGAGATGCTCTATCTTTTTGGAATTGAAGCAAATCCACGTCGCAGGTGATTCCACCTGCTCAGGATTTGCTCTAAGGAGATTGGCGTGAGCAAACCAACGCCGTCACAGCGCCGCTGGCTTGAACGTGGACTTGGTCAGCCGGGCGGGAAATTGCCGTTATTTGATGGCGACGGACAGCAGATTAGCGGGCGTACCATTAAGGCCTGCCTCAGTGCCGGTTGGGCGGAGGCATGGCGCCATAACCCGATCAAGCCGGATTGGCTGATTTGCCGTATTACGCCTGAAGGGCGTGCGGCTGTCGGCGATACCAAGTAGATACAGCCCAACATCATGACTGAAGACAGGATGGCAGCGGATACCGCTGCGTCGCCAGACAGCAAGGAGTCGCAAGAGAGCACAACCTTGCGCGCCATGCTCGCGGTGATCGCCAGCACCGGCATGATTGGCCTAACCTTCGGCTACTCCTTGCCGCTCCTCGCCATCATCATGGAAAAAGCAAATATCGATTCGACGATGATCGGCTTAAGTGCCGCCAGCGAATCCGCTGCTATTCTCATTTTTGGGCCGTTTATGCCACGCTTGATCGGCGCGCTTGGTCTCAGAAAGTCCATGTTCATAGCTATTATTATTGGTGCGTTGGCACTTGCGGCGCTCGCTTTCACAGATCCGCACAATGTCTGGTTTCCGCTCCGCTTTATCCTTGGCGGCACGATCTTTCTCGTCCTTATCTCCAGCGACATATGGGTGGCCCAGGGCGCCACCAAGGCTCGGCGCGGCCGCATGATTGCTATCTACGGCACATCGATCACCGGCGGTATGGCCGCCGGCCCGCTACTGGTTCCGCTGGTCGGCAGCGATGGCACCTTCCCCATCTTGATAGGTGCCGGCATACTGGCAGGCGCAGCCCTTCCGCTACTCCTAGCCTATGGCCCGGCGCCCGCCATGGAGAAGGCTGGCAAACTCAACGCACGCGCACTCCTGCTGCTAACACCCTTGCTGGTGGCCGGCGTCTTCGCCTTCGGCATTATTAATTCTTCGGCCCTCTCCCTATTGCCTGTGTTCGGCCTTCATCTTGGCATGGAGGAGCAGGCAGCCGTTCTTCTGGTGACCCTTCTCGTCGCCGGGTCGATCCTGATGCAATTGCCGCTCGGCTGGCTTTCCGACCGCATGGAGCGCCATCACGTTCTGAAAATTTGCGCCGTCGCCGGTACCGGAGCGGCAATTGCCCTTCCGCTCACCATTGGCACCGATTGGGCCATGTGGATCAGCCTGTTCGTTCTCGGCGGCGCCATCTCAGGCCTCTACATAGTTTCCCTCGCAATTGTCGGAGATTGCTATACGGGCGGCGAACTTGCGAGGGCTGTTATTGTCATTGCCATGATATTTGCGGTCGGCTCAACCCTCGGGCCATTGGTCAGTGGCGGCGCTATGGAACTCTGGGATCCCTATGGCCTCAATGTGATTATTATCGCCGCTATGTGTCCGGTTTTAGCGCTCGCCATCTATATTGGCCGCAGTGGATGGCGCAGTACTTGACAGAGAATTGGCGCGCTGTATTGTCCGCCCGACATTAAATTAGAAACAGCCCTGAACCAGACCTATGGCCAAAGCAAATTCCATATTGATTAAGCTCGTCAGTTCAGCTGGCACCGGCTTCTATTATACGACGCGGAAAAATCCAAAGACGCAGACCGAGAAAATGGTACTGCGTAAATTCGATCCGGTCGCGCGCAAGCATGTCGAGTTTAAAGAAGCCAAAATAAAGTAGCGGGCGCCCGGCGCCATGTCTCAAATATATTGTAGGTTTGTGTCGGCTTTTAGAGGCCGGCAGCAGATTTGTTTTGGCCAATTTTTGCGCCTTCTCAGCTGCGCGGCTCTACTTGGGTTTATCCTCACCTTTGCAGCGCCTTCCGCCCAGGCTGAACCGACGCCCGGCTGGAAAGCACTGACCTCCGGCGAATATGAAAAAGCCGAAGCTATTTGGCGGCCCTTGGCTGAACACGGAGATCGCAACGCCGCCTTCGGCATGGCCGTTCTCGCGCAATCGCGCAATCAGCTGGAAGACGCCGCGCGCTGGTACGAACAGGCGGCGCGGGCCGGCCTCACCAGCGCCCAGGTACTGCTGGGCGCCATGTATATCGATGGCCGCGGGGTGCCGCGCAATGCGGTGCGCGCCTATGCCTGGCTAAATCGTGCCACGCTCGACGGCCATTCCAATGCGGCTCTGGCGCGCGACGCCGTGGGCGCCACGCTTAATGCCGCCCAATTGGCGGAAGGTGAAGCGCTCAGCCTCACCTTCACTAAGCCCTGAAGAATTTTCGATTGGGCAGGCTGTTCCTGCGACCCTCTTAGAGCATGTTTTGCGCGCACGAATTCACGCGCACACGCGAAATACTCTAGCTCTTATGTTTTGAAGCAAATGCATTGAAGCAATTTTTGTCGCGGGTGATTCCACCTACCCGAAATTTGCTCTAGGCAGCCATAACCACCCGGTCACCCCCGCCGCGCTTGGCAGCGTAAAGCGCCTCATCGGCACGCTTCAATTGCACTTCCGGAGTTTCAGAGGTGCTGTGGCGCATCGCCACGCCCACGCTTACCGTCACGGTTACATCGCCACTCGGCGTTGCCGCTGTGATCGGCACATTGGCAATATCGGTACGTATGCGCTCGCCTACTTGTTCAGCGCTTTCTATCGTCGCATTGGTCACAACCACAAGAAACTCCTCACCACCGAGACGCGACGCCAAATCCTGGCCGCGCACAATCAACTGCATGCGTTTGGAAATTTCAACCAGCACTTCATCACCGACATCATGGCCATAGGTGTCGTTGACCAATTTAAAATGGTCAATGTCGATCATGATGAGCGCAATATTGTGATCGTTCGCGCCTTGGCTTTGGGCGAGGCTAGCTAAATGGCGGGCTACATAGCGTCGGTTATAGAGCCCGGTCAGCCCATCTGTGAACGCCATATCACCGCTTTTCTCCAAAGCGCCACGCAATTCATCATGGTAGCGGCGGTAGCTTGACTGGGTCAGTGCCCGCGCCCGCGCTTCGCTCAAATTAATCGGCCGCATAATGTAATCATTTGCGCCCAATTCGAGCGCCTTGGTGATCTGATCTGGCTCCGATTCCTCGACCAGAACCAAAATAGGCACATGGCTCGTGGCAATATTCGAGCGTAAATGTGAGCACAGCCGCAACGGATCACTGGCACTCAAGGCCAAGCTCACGAACACCATGTCATAGCTCTCTTCCTGCGCCTTCGCCAAGGCCTCAACAGGATCAGTCAACATATCTGTTTGGCTACCGACATCGAATATCGACGCAATCAGCTCATCCTCGTCGGCCTGATCACCAACAAACATAACTTTCTGACCATGCAGCAGATCATCGCGCTTTTCGACGTCGCGCAAAGTATTCATCTGGCGCGAGGTTTCTTCGCGCAGGCGCAGCTCATCAAGCAGTATTTTGACCCTGAGCAAAGAGCGCACGCGCGCGAACAACGCCATATCCCGCACCGGCTTAGTCAAAAAATCATCGGCACCGGCTTCCAGGCCGGTCACGCGGTCCGACTGCTCATTGAGTGCAGTTACCATAATCACCGGCAACAGGGCCGTTGCCGGTTCCGCCTTAATTCGGCAACATACTTCGAAACCGTCCATTTCCGGCATCATCACGTCAAGCAGGACGATATCAGGCGGCTCCGATTTTATCATCTCCAGTGCTTCAGCGCCGCTAGTAGCGGTGATAACATCATAATATTCAGCCGACAATTTAGCTTCCAAAAGCCTTACATTGACGGGAATATCATCTACAACGAGGATACGCGCTGACATATGTTTGCCTTGCTACTCCGGCTTGTCCGTGAAAATACAAGCCTCGAATTCCGCCTTAGCAACTTTGCTTTCACGGTTAATAGTCTAGCGAAGGATGGTTAAGCCTTTGTTATGACAGATTCAGCATCTCAAGATACCGCCGCACAAATGGCCGCATTGGGCCATAACCCTGCCCGACCGCTGATATTATGCGATGCCGACGAGGTTTTACTCACCTTTTTGGCGGCATTCGAGAATTTCTTGCATGGCCGTGGTCTTTATTATGCGTGGCGCTCTTATGCGCTCGATGGCAATATTTTAGAGTGTGACAGCAAGATAGCACTCGCCATGGCGAAGGTGCGGGCGCTGATCGAAGAATTCTATGCCGATCACGCCGATACCTTAAAACCAGTCTCCGGCGCCCCGGAAGCCCTGAAACGGCTCTCAGCGCGGGCGGATATCGTTATTTTAACCAATATTTGGCAAAAATATCGCCTCGCACGCCAAACCCAGCTCGCCAGTTATGGGCTACCTTTTCCAGTTGTTTCGAACAGCGGATCAAAAGGCCCATCGGTGGCCTGGTTTGCCGAGCGCAGCGATGCACCGCTCTATTTCATCGACGATAGTGCGCGCCACCACAGTTCCGTGGCCCGCCATGCCGCAGCGGCGGTACGCATTCACTTTGTCGCCGAGCGCCGCCTCGCCGGCTTGGTCGGCCCCGCCGAGGATTGCAATTATCGCGTTGATAGCTGGGCCTCGGCACAGCATGTGATCGAGCGCGACCTCACCGCCAAGGGCTTCTAGGAAATGCGCATCGGTATAGATTTGGGCGGCACCAAGATCGAGGCTATTGCGCTCGATGACGACGGCACAATCCTCGCCCGCCGGCGAGTCGCAACGCCCGAGGGCGATTACGACGCAACCCTGGAAGCCATCGCCGGCCTTCTTGAGCTGGTGCAAGATGAAACCGGCCAGCGCGGCAGTATCGGCGTGGCAACGCCGGGCGCGCTGGCGCCGGATACCGGCCTGATCAAAAACTCAAATTCCCATTGGCTAATCGACATGCCCTTGGCCGAAGACTTGCAGCGCCGTCTAGGACGACCGGTGCGTCTCGCCAATGATGCCGACTGTTTTGCCCTCTCAGAGGCGGTCGACGGCGCCGGGGCTGGGGCCTATAGCGCCTTCGGTGTTATTCTCGGCACCGGTGTCGGCGGCGGTGTGGTGATTGACGGGCGCCTCCTAAAGGGGCCGAACGCAATTGCCGGCGAGTGGGGCCATAACCCGTTGCCCTGGCCGGAAGATGCGGAGCGCCCCGGCCCGCCCTGCTACTGCGGCCTGCAAGGCTGTATTGAGACCTTTCTCTCCGGCCCGGCGCTGGCGCGAGATCATGCCGCTATGGCGGGCGGCGACAAGCGCGCCCAGGAGATTTCTGATGCTGCAGCCGCCGGTGACGCCTTATGTAACGCTACCCTGGCGCGCTATGAAAAACGCCTCGCCAAAGCCCTGGCCAGTGTGATTAATCTGATAGATCCCGACGTGATCGTCCTCGGCGGCGGCCTCTCCAATATTGAGCGCCTATACGCCAATGTGCAGAAATTGTGGGGTATGTATGTCTTCAGCAATGAGGTGCGCACCCGCCTTGTCCGCGCCCAACATGGTGATTCAAGCGGTGTGCGTGGCGCCAGCTGGCTATGGCCGCTCTAATGTCAGCACACTAGCCTTCACCTGAGCAGCCCGGCGAAGCGATTTCTTCATATAATTCGAGTTCCGCACGCACCGCGAAATTGCCATAGTCGATGTCATAGCGATGCGCCACGCCGCGCTCATTGATCAACGCGCCAATTTCGAAGTCAGGCACCACATCGCCGCCAATAAGCGGAAAATAAGCCATGCGGACCGGCCACACCTTTTCGCTCACCGCCACATCCCCTACCGCAGCGCCGGGTAAGGCACGCATTCTCGGCGCTGCAAAAAATGTTGTCACATCGTAGGTGCCGTCAACGCTGGAGCCGTCAAACATTAGGGCCGAATAGCCACTCTCGCCTTCATTCATGCGCTTCATCATACGGCGCGAATATTCGCTCGGAAAAACCGTGCCCTCAGGCAATGTCATGGCGACGCCCTTGGGCTCTGAATAGGTCACCCTCCCCGAACCATCAGAAGTGCTCAAAACTGCCTCACCCTCGACATAATCAACAACCTTGCCGCTGGATAAATGGCTAGCATGAAAGCGCAGCTTCAAACCGTCTTTGGCTTCCCATCCGGAGAATGTCAGGCCGATCTGATTGCCCTCTTCCTGTGATGACGCCAGAAAGAGAGATGTGTGCTGATTGACGTTCCAGCCGTCGCAGGTGTCGGTCCACTCGAAATACATTTGCCCAGAAGCACCGACAATGCCGCTCGAATTTTCCGCCGAAATAAGAGACATCTGATAAATACCGCGATGGGGCGTGAACCATGCATCGGCGGAAGCAGAAAAGAGTGGCAGAGACACGCCACCTATAAACGCCACGCACGCCACCAGAAATGCCGCCCACTTTTGTTTCATCGTCACGGCTACCGTTTCCACCCCTGGCTGCGCATAATTCGTTTCACCAACAACCATGTACGATTTGGCGCGACCGGTAAAGGCGGCACAGGCGGCCAATAATTCCGCCCTGCAGAAAGATTTGGGCTGCAATATTTTCCACCCTTGTAAATTTATTACGCAACTCTCTGATTTAATTCATACTTTTATTGGCACGCTGTTTGCATAGAGATTGTCGAAATCAAGTGGTTGCGTGGTAGCCACCGTGAAGACAATTATTGTAGAAGGAAGTGTGTTACATGGCTTATTCGTCAAAAGCCGTAGAAAATTTTCCGGAGCCCGGTTCTGAACTCGCCCTCAGCGTTGGCGCGATTGCCGACAAACTACTGAAGACAATTCGCGACAAAGGGAACCGTAACGATTCAGATCAACACGGCCTGCTGGAGCGCGCACTCGCAGTTGCGACAGAGGCGGAACAGCGCCTCGCCGAACAGAGCAGGCGCATTGCGCTTTTGGAAACCCTGGCGCTAACCGATGAAGTAACCGGTCTGATGAACCGGCGTGGCTTTGACCGGGAGCTTAACCGCGCCCTGGCCGCCGCCCGTCGCTACGGTGATTGCGGCGTTCTCACCTTGATTGACCTTGATGATTTCAAAACCATCAATGATGTCTACGGCCATCTGGCCGGCGACCGGGTACTCCGCACCATTGGCCAGCTGCAGCAATTGCAGATTCGCGAAAATGACAGCGTGTCGCGCATCGGCGGCTATGAATTCGCCATTCTCCTGACCAAATGCGATGGCGACAGCGGCATTACCCGCGCTGAAGAAATCGAGATGGTGCTGAATGAGCATTTCGTCAATTTCGGCGGTGCGGCAATTCCGGTGCGCGGCAGTGTTGGCATTGCCAAATTCGACCGGGGCGGCGATTGCGAAGGCCTTATCTATCGGGCCGACCAAGCCATGTCCAAGAAAAAACACCGGAATTCGTGCGAGCGCGCCCGCAACGGCCATTCCCTGCTGCTGGGCCCGCATATGGGTGAATCCGATTAGCAAATAACCTGCGCCAAATTACGCAGATACGCCGATTACGGCGGGACGCAAAGGCGCTCCGCCGTTTTTCGTGCCGCGCCGGGACGATTTATCGGGATGAGTGGCGTGGCCGGACCTGAAAAGCTATTCTCCCGGCGGCGCGAGGAGCGCCTACAAATCATTACGGGGAGATAGAAGCTTATGTCCGGACAGATAGATGCACGCCTTGCCCAATTGGCAATCGAATTACCGTCGCCACCGGCTCCGGTTGCGGCTTATGTCCCTTATGTACAGACGGGAAGTCTTATCTTTATTTCCGGCCAGGTATCGTTTCTCGGCGAAGATAAATCGACCGCCGGCAAAGTCGGCGCTGACCTGACACAGGAAAAGGGCCAGGAAGCGGCGCGCAATGCAGCGCTCAATACCATTGCCCATTTGAGGAATGCCTGTGGCGGCGATCTCGACCGGGTCACACGCTGCGTTTCATTGCGTATTTATGTTGCCAGCGCGCCTGATTTCACCGGCCAACCGGCTGTCGGCAATGGCGCCTCAGAGGTTGTCGGTGAAATATTTGGCGATCTCGGCAAACATTCCCGCGCCGCCGTCGGCGTCACCGCACTGCCGCTCAATTGTGCGGTGGAAGTTGAATCGGTGTGGGAAATAGCCTGAGCGCGGGGAGATAAATTAATGAGCGATATATTTACCGGCGGGCGCGCCCTTGTTGAAACGTTGATCGGCCACGGCGTTGATACGGTATTCTGCCTACCCGGCGAATCCTATCTCGGCGTCGTTGAAGCTTTGCGCGAACATCAAAATGAGATTCGCCTGATCGTCAACCGGCATGAATCAGGCGCCAGTTTTGCTGCTACCGCGCATGCCAGAATGACCAACAAGCCCGGCATCGCCTTCGTCTCGCGCGGACCCGGCGCGACCAACGCCGCCATTGGCGTCCATACGGCGCGCCAGGATTCGACGCCGCTGGTGCTCTTTATCGGCCAGGTACCGACCCACCAACTCGGCCGCGAAGCCTTTCAGGAAGTGGACTATCACATCATGTTCGGCCCGCTGACCAAGGGCGTGCTGCAGGCCTTCACCGCGAGTGAAGTGGCCGATATTACCCAACGCGCCTTGGCTATTGCCGTTGATGGGCGGCCCGGCCCGGTGGTTGTCGTTCTGCCGGAAAACGTCACCACCAGCGAGAGCACCACAAAAGAAATCCCGGCGCCCACACCCCGGCCCGCTTTCGACCCGGACCCGAAAGCAATCGCCGAAGCCGTCGAGATGATCAATCAATCGCGCCATCCTATGGTGATTGGCGGTGAGATGGTCAATTTCGAAGCCGCCAATGAGGCGCTCGAAGCGTTTCTCGAAGCCTCAGGCGCCGGCGTTTCCGCCGCCTTTCGCCGCCAGGGCGTGATTTCCACCGACCATCCCGCCTGCCTCGGCCATTTCGGTTTGGCGCTAGCGCCGTATCAAAAAGAGATGTGGGAGGATGTCGATCTCGTCATCGCCGCCGGCACCCGGCTCGACGCCGCGACGACCATGGATTTCGAACTGGTCAGCCGCGAGCAAAAACTGATCCATATTTTCACCGACAGCGCCGTGCTCGACGTCAACGCCTCGGACGTGGCGCTGAAATCCGATTGTGCCGCAACCCTGAAGGCGCTCACAGCCGCGCTCACCACGCCGGCGGCGGCGGAGCGCCTAGCTTGGCGTCAGGTACAGCGCGCCAATTACGAGGCCTGGGCGACGCCAACAACCGGCAATGCGCTTGGCGCCGTCGACATGAATGAAGTCATGCGTGTTCTTGGTGCGGCCCTGCCCGATGATTGCACCATTACCAATGACGCCGGCAATTTTGCCACTTGGCTGCACCGCTTTCTGCCCTTCCGCCATCGTCAGGCACAAGTCGGCCCGGCTGCGGGGTCGATGGGTTTCGCCGTGCCCGGTGCGCTCGGCGCACAGCTCGCCCGGCCGGGTAAAACGGTCGTCGCCCTGGTCGGCGATGGCGGCTTTCTAATGACCGGGCAAGAGCTGGTCACCGCGGTCGAGCAGAATTTGCCGATCAAGGTCATCGTTTGCGACAACAGCGCCTACGGCACCATCGCCATGCACCAGGCGCGGCGTTTTGGCAGCGACAACCAATTTGGCGTTAATTTGAAAAGCCCGGACTTCGCCGCTGTCGCACGTGGCTGGGGGGTCGAAGCCTGGAGCGTTGATAAAACCGAGCAGTTTGCGCCCGCCCTTGATGCGGCGCTCGCCCATAGCGGCCCGGCGCTTATCCATGTCAAAACGGATTTGCGCGATCTGGCTGCCTCGGGGCTGAAGCTCGAAACCTAGGCATGAGCGCCACCCCACCCCATGGCCCATCCTCTGGCCCGCCCCCTGGCCCTCCCTGTGGCGCAGATAAGCGGGAGCTCGAAGCGCATATCCTGCCATCCATCAATGATGTGGCGGCGGAAGATTGGGACGCCTGCGTGCAGGGCGGCCACCCCTTTACGCGCCATGCTTTCTTAAGCGCCCTGGAAGAGAGCGGATCCGCCACTGCCGGTACCGGCTGGCTCGCCCAGCATGTGGTTTTGAAGGATCAGGAGGGCGCCATTCTCGGCGCCGTGCCGATGTATCTCAAAAACCATTCGCATGGTGAGTATGTCTTTGACCATGGCTGGGCCGATGCGTTTGAACGAGCCGGCGGGCGCTATTATCCCAAGATGCAGGTCTCGGTGCCATTCACCCCGGCAACCGGCCCGCGCCTCTTATTGCGAGCTGACGCATGGCACACCGAGGAAGAAAAAGACGCCCTTTCCAACGCCTTGTTATCAGCCTGTATTCAGCGCTGCGAGCAGGTTGGCGCATCTTCCCTCCACATCACCTTTCCCAATGAAGCGCAGGCCCAATTAATGAACGATGCCGGGTTGCTGCTGCGCTCCGGCATGCAATTTCATTGGCAGAATGACGTCTATGACGATTTTGACGGCTTTCTTGATTCGCTCGCTTCGCGCAAACGCAAACAGATTCGCCGTGAGCGGCGCGATGCACTGGCGGAAGGGCTGAGCATTCAGGCGCTATCCGGCAGCGAGATTGAGGAGCGCCATTGGGACGCGTTCTTTCATTTTTACCAGGAGACCGGCAGCCGCAAATGGGGCGTGCCCTATCTCACGCGCGAATTCTTCAGCCTGCTCAGCCAAAATATGAGCGAGCAGGTGGTCTTGATCATGGTCGAGAATAATGGCCGCTTGATCGCCGGCGCGCTCAATTTGAAAAGTGACGACACCCTCTATGGCCGCAATTGGGGCGCCATCGAATTTCACAAATTCCTCCATTTCGAGGTGTGCTACTATCAGGCCATCGACTACGCCCTGGCGCATGGATTAACGCGGGTAGAAGCCGGCGCACAGGGTGAACACAAGCTGGTGCGAGGCTATCTGCCCTGCCCGACATATAGCGCCCATTGGATCGCCAACGAATCGTTCCGCGATGCCATCGGTGACTATCTCGAGCGGGAAACCCAGCAAGTGGATTGGGAAATTGAGGCATTGGGCAAACACAGCCCGTTCCGCAAGGACGAGGATTGAGGCCGCTAAATCATGCAGCGTATTTCACTAAACGGCTTTATTCGCGCCTATCCAAAGTGTTTTCGATTTCTCTCCGCCTCAGCGGTGGTGATCGCCATTGCCGTTTTCTTACCCGGCAAATCGGTCGGCGAGGAGCCGTTTGCCGATGCGCTCGGCAGCCTGGTGGAAAAATATGACGATCTCAATATGCGACGTGCATCGACTTCAAAAATTAGCATGGATTCGGTCACAGCATTTAGCTAATCTGGTCGATTAAGGATGATAATGCCGACACAGCTTCCGATAAAGATCAATATTTCCAGGGTGAGCCGGTAGCGGCCCGGGGTAATAACCGGCGCGTTCCACGGTCAAGAACTATCCGACCCGATGCCGTCATACTCCATACGGACTAACCATCGAAGTGAATAGTTTCATAATTTTTTGTAGCTTCTCTGTATTATTTTGAAACGAAATTATTTTTTAAAAATTTAGCCAGAACATCTAAGCTGTTTTCAAACGATTTTTTATGAAAAGCTTTTGGAAAACTCCCTACTCTTGGGTGATTCTTTAGCCTGTGTGGGCCTAATTCATCGAATTTTCTAACAGCTCCTTCATACCCAATAATTGTTATCGGCCCGGGGTGTTTTTTCTTAAGAAATCTCTTGTAGCTATTAACAGATTCCAAGACATCTAACTTTCCGTAAAGGACCAATGTAGGTTGATTTATTTTGCCGGATCCTTTCCACTGACGTTTTTTCTCAACATGAACAAGATTTGGATAAAATGCTATTGTCCCCTTAAACCCACCTTCTGGTAAATTTAAGCGCTTAGAAAATTTTTGAGCAAACAATGCCGTAGTTCCTCCCCATGACCAGCCAATAAGGCCTATAGAATCTTTTTTGACCATGGAATTATCCAAAAGAAATTGGTAACCTGCTGCTGCATCAAATATTCTTTGTTTTATACTAACTTTATCCCACTTTCTCATTATTTTACCGCGATTAGAATCTTTATCTCCGGTAAAATGTTCGCAAAGATATCCCCGAGTGCAATAACTATCTATAAACAGAACAACAAAGCCCTTCTTGGAAATCCAGTTTGCCCACCAAAGCTGATAAGGAAATATTCCACCTGCTCCATGAAGTGCAATCAATGCAGGGTATGGGCCTGATCCTTCAGGAGTATAAATACGCCCGGTTAAATCAACGCCATCTCCATGTGAAAATCCCTTGATTTTTACCTCCTGACCGGCATTAACTGCGGTAATATAATTGTCCCATGTAATTTGATTTGCTCGTGCAGTATTTCCATGATCGCTAATAGTAATGATGGAAAAGAGTAAAAAAATAGTTAAAAGAAGGTTATATCTCATATGGTTACTAACTCCCCTACTGGTCTTAAAATAATATTACTCACTAGGTAGTTATAAACTTATATACTTAAAGCAAAAACAAAAACAAATTCAGGCTGAGTAAAACAAATTTTACGCGTTTAACTAGAGATCATTTCAAAGTTTAACAGAATCACTATTTCAGCGTTTGGCGCGATTTGCCCAGCGCTGTGGGTCTCGCCGACTGCAGAGTCTTGTCCTCGGCCATTTTGGGCTCATCACGCCACACCCCAGCGTAGATGAACAGCCAAAATATACCGCCACCGACAACAACGCCCACCAAACCGTAGCCGCCCAGATAGATGACCTTGGCGATAATATTGCCGATAATATCGCCCGGCAAAAATGTTACGTTGTCGCCAAACAAAACCTGTAGGACGATGCCGAGCGCGACGAGCAACAAACCCATCTCGATCAGCCGCCTGAACCATTTGTATATTCTCTTGTCCAGCATTCGATTCGTATCCCTGAGGTAGCCCGAACCGTCTATAAACTCAGCCAGGTGCCACGATCTCCCTGATCATTTGATTGCTGAAAACTGTCGATTCCTCTGTCGCTTCGATTCCAACCGCGACCATCGCCTGGGCCAGGTCGCGGTCCGTTATACCCATGCTCGGTTTGCGGGCGAACAGCCTCGCCATGATCGGCAAAAATATCAGCCTGTACATTCCGCCCGGCGGTTTGCGCGCGCCCGTCGGGTGAATATAGCCGGGACGGAAGATGTATTTCCGCGGGAAATTAGTCGCCTGCAGCAAATTCTCTGCCTGGCCTTTGACGCGTGCGAAGGGCATGCCCTTGCCATCGGGCTTTGCCCCTTGCGCGCCGAACAGCACGAATACTGCCTCGGGGCTGGCTGCCGACAAAGCGTCTGTCAGCGCCTCCTGATAGCCGCAGGTGATCTCGACATAAGCCTTCTTCGAAACTTGGCTTTGGTAAACACCGAGACAATGGAAACAGACATCGACATCAGCAAGATTGGATGCAAGCGGTGACAAATCGAGAAAGTCCTCATGCAGGATTTCGCGCAGTTTGTCGTTGTTGAGGCCACTCTGGCGCCGACCGATCGAGACAATTTCGCCCACATCCGGGTTGCTGAGCAAATGGTCGAGCACGTGGCGGCCCACCATACCGGTGGCCCCGGTTAACAGAATTTTTGCCGGCGAAGCTCTGTGTTGCATTTTCTAACGCCCCGTTTTAAGCACCACCATCATACGAACGCCAGCATAGGCGGCCGAGATAAAGAGGATATGCCATAAATAATGCGTTCCGAAGGTAATTTTCGCACGAACGCTGAGATCGATGCTGCGGCGCGCTGCTGCAACTACCGTGCAGGCCATCGTGGCGAAGAAAAACTTAAAATCGGGCCAGAAAGCGTAAGATCGTTTCTCAACGGCTGCGCGAATTTAACGCATTTTGGTCGACTAACAAGGACAAGAAAATGGCCCGCGACCAACGCTACAATATTCTATTTGAGCCGCTGAAAATTGACCCGCTGACCGCCAAGTGCCGTTTCTTCCAGGTGACCCATTGCAATGGTATGGGCAGCGTCTATCCCAGTTCCATGGCAGCTATGCGCGCGGGCTCGACACCCCGCCAGCCGATGGCGTGCCGTCTCTAGGTGAGCTGCCAGAGCACGGGCCGTTTTAGAGGCTGCGGGTAATTCCAGATGGATCGTTGCGGCACTCATTTGATATTAGGCTGCGTAGCGCCCGCCCATGAAGGCGCGCCACAGGGTACGACGATCGGCGCTGGTATAGCCGCCGGTGGCGCTATGCATAGATGCGCCGCCATCGAACAGGGTGAGATCACCCGATTGCCATTTATGGCGGTGGGTGAAGCGTTCCTCCGTGGCGTGGTCGTAAAGTTCCTGCAACAGCGCTGCACTTTCCGGCGCATCCATGCCCTCTATGCGCCGGGTGAAACCCGGGTTGACGAACAATGCCTCGCGCCCGGTCTCGGAATGGCGACGCACTATGGGATGGATTGCGTCCGGCACCTTGGCGCGCTGGGCATCTGTTAGCGCAACCTTGGAATCGGCGCCCGAGCCGCTCATTAAATTATGCACTGCCTTTAGCCCGCGTAGGCGCACCTGCATATCCTCGGGCAGTGCGTCGAAGGCATCGCAGAGATTGGCGAACAAAGTATCGCCGCCGCTCTTGGGCACTTCGATAGCGTAGAGCATCGAGGCATCGACCGGCTCGGCAATATAGGAGAGATCGGAATGCCAATAGCTACCGGCCATGCGCGCCGTGGTGCGGCCTTTGCTGCTCTCGACCACATTGGAAATGATGCAGAGATCGGCTTCGTCGGGGTGGTTAAATTGATCGAGAATATGGCGGGTAATAGGACCGAAATGGCGGCAGAATTCAGCCGTTTGCGCCGGCGTTAAATTCTGCTCTGGAAACACCAATAGGACATGCTGCCACAGCGCTTGGCGGAGCGCCGTGGCTTCCTCTGCGCTGAGCGGGTGGGCGAGATTGAGGCCATGAATTTTAGCGCCGAGTGCCGCGCCGGATGGTTTGACGGTAAATGTCATGACCATTCCGCAATCACATCGGCGGCCTGTCGGTAGCGCACCGGCGCCCGGCTCTCGGGCGGCTTACCGTCAATCCAGGCGGGGAAGCCAACCTCATAGAACGGATCAGCGCCCGTGCCATCACCGCCCTCAGCATCGCCACGTTTTACCATGCCACGAGCCTTGATGTGCGGATGGTCGACCATCTCTTCCATGTTATGCACGCGCTCAAAACAGCAATCGATATCGACGAATTGTGCTTCCCACTCCGCCATTGTCTTCCCTTCGATAAGCGCTGCGACCTCGGCCATCAGGCCGTCTTGCGGCGCCTCTTCCCATTGACGTTCACTCCATTCCGGTTTGCTAACGGTATCGCAAAAGAGCTTCCAGAACTTATCTTCGACCGCGCCGAGGGTCATAAAACGCCCCTCCTTTGTGCGGTAGATATTATAAAAAGCGGTGCCGCCATTGAGATAATTTCCCGTCCGGTCGGTGCTAAAGCCGGGCCGGAGCATGCCGGTTAGGGTCCACATCTGCCACGGCACAACTGCCTCGGCGATGCTGGTATCGATGAAGCAGCCCTGGCCCGAGCCGCGCGGCCGATCGCGCCCCATGAGGCCACCCATGATGGCGAGTGCCGCCTGGATACCGCTCGAATAATCCGCCACTTGTGGAAACGTCATGTTCGGTGCGGCGTGCGGGCCGGAGGTCACCAACCCGCCCATCAGTGCCATATAATTGAGATCATGGCCGGCGCGCAGGCGATAGGGGCCGGTCTGCCCCCAACCCGAGAGCGCGCAATAAACCAGACGTGGATTAAGTTCCTTAATGCGCTCCTGGCCAAAGCCAAGGCGCTCCATCACACCGGGGCGGTAGGATTCGAGCATGGCGTCAGCGCCTTCAATCAGACGCTCCAACTGGGCCTTGCCCTCAGCGCTCTTCAGGTTGATCTCGAGCACGCTTTTTGAGCCGTTGACCACCTTATACCAAGCCGAGATACCATCCGCATCCGGTGGGCCGAAGCGCCGCATGGGCTCACCGCCCGGCGGCTCGATACGCACCACTTCAGCGCCCATATCGGCGAGCAACAGCGTCGCATAGGGGCCGGGAACATATTGACTAAGGTCGAGAACCCGGATGCCGTCGAGAAAAGAATAGGCCACAAAACACTCCCTGAAACTTATTACAGCAACAGAAAAGCCCGCGCGGCGGGCGGCGTCAATGCCTGTCTAGCAGGCGACAAAAATGCCGCATAAGTGAAGTGGCGACGGCGGTGAAAGGAGCGCGCCTCAGCGCACCAATTCGTCGACCTTCTTAGGCCCGCCCTTTTTCTTGCCCGGCGGCTTTTTCGGCGCTGTCGGCTCGGGATAGCTGAAACTAAGCTCACCCTTTTCAAGGCCAACCTGCACCCGCCCGCCATCGGCCAATTTGCCGAACAGCAATTCATCGGCAAGCGGCTTTTTGACATATTCCTGGATGGTGCGGCTGAGCGGCCGGGCGCCAAAGGCCGGATCATGACCCTTCTTGGCGAGCCAATTCTTGGCCGCCTGACTGAGCTCGATTTCCACGCCACGCTCGGCCAATTGATCTTCAAGCTGCATAACAAACTTATCGACCACCCGCGACATTACCTCGCTCGGCAAGCTGTTGAAGCTGATGACAGCATCAAGCCGATTGCGGAATTCAGGTGTGAAGGCACGCTTGATCGCCTCCTCATCATCGCCGGTACGCACTCCGCTGCCAAAGCCGATGGCCGGCTTGATCAAATCGGCCGCGCCGGCATTGGTGGTCATGATCAGGATGACATTGCGGAAATCGACCGCCTTGCCGTTATGGTCGGTCAATCTGCCGTAATCCATCACCTGCAGCAGCACATTGAATAGATCCGGATGCGCCTTTTCAATTTCATCGAGCAGGAGAACCGCGTGCGGGTGCTGATCCACTGCATCTGTCAACAGGCCACCCTGATCAAAGCCGACATAACCCGGCGGCGCGCCAATCAGGCGGGAGATCGAGTGACGCTCCATATATTCGCTCATGTCGAAGCGGATCAGCTCGATCGCCAGGCTATGGGACAATTGACGTGCGACCTCGGTCTTGCCGACGCCAGTCGGGCCGGAAAAGAGATAGCAGCCAATCGGCTTTTCGATTTCGCGCAATCCGGCGCGCGACAGCTTGATCGCCGCCGCCACTTGGCGCAGCGCATCATCCTGGCCGAACACCACTGTTTTCAGATCGCGTTCCAGGGTCTTGAGGGACTGTTTATCGCCATGGCTGACGCTCTTGGCCGGCACCCGCGCCATCTTGGCAATGATCGCTTCGATATCCTTGAGGCCGATGGTCTTGCGCTTGCGACGCTTCGATTCAGGTTTCAGCCGCTGCGCGGCGCCGACCTCATCAATCACATCGATGGCCTTATCGGGCAGCTTGCGGTCGCCCATATAGCGGTCCGACAATTCGACCGCCGCGCGCAACGCCTCATTGGTATAGCGCACGGCATGATATTCTTCGTAATAGGGTTTGAGGCCGCGTAAAATCTTGACCGCATCCTCGATCGACGGCTCGGCAACATCGATTTTCTGGAAGCGCCGCACCAGCGCCCGATCCTTCTCAAAATAATTGCGATATTCTTTGTAGGTGGTGGAGCCGATGCAACTTAAGGCGCCGTTTTGTAACGCCGGCTTCAAGAGGTTTGATGCATCCATGGCGCCGCCCGATGTGGCGCCGGCGCCGATCACTGTATGAATTTCATCGATAAACAGAATAGCGCCGTCATGCGCCTCCAATTCATCGACCACCGCCTTCAGCCGTTCCTCAAAATCACCGCGATATCGCGTGCCAGCCAGCAGGGAGCCCATATCGAGGGCGAAAATAGTAGCGCCGTGAAGAACTTCCGGCACGTCGCCTTCGAAAATTCGCCGCGCCAATCCTTCGGCAATGGCGGTCTTGCCGACACCGGCTTCACCAACATAGAGCGGGTTGTTCTTGGTGCGCCGGCACAGCACTTGAATGGTGCGCTCAATTTCTGCTTCGCGGCCAATCAGCGGATCGATTTTTCCGTTCTCGGCCTTGGCATTGAGATTGACGCAATAGGCATCAAGCGCCTCGCCGTCCCGTTTGACATCGCCCTCACCGTCCATCTCTTCATCAAAACCGGAAACTTCGCCGCTTTCGGTCGCCTGCCCCGGCACTTTGGCTATGCGGTGGGAGATATAATTGACCGCATCCAGGCGCGTCATATCCTGCTCTTGCAGATAATAGACAGCGTGGGATTCGCGCTCGCTAAATAGCGCAGCGAGCACATTGGCGCCGCTCGCCTCGCCCCGGCCCGATGATTGCACATGCAATACGGCGCGCTGGAGGACGCGTTGAAAGCCGGAGGTGGGCGCGGCATCTTCACCAGGCTCGCCGATCAGGTTTTCGAGCTCACTGTCGAGAAAAGCGGTCAGATCCTGGCGCAGTTTTTCAATATCAACACCGCAAGCCTTGAGCACCGCCACGGCATCCGTATCGTCGCACAGCGCCAGCAGCAAATGCTCCAGCGTTGCCAGCTCATGATTACGCCCACCGGCCAAAGCCAGCGCCCGGTGCAGGGTTTTTTCCAGTTCCGTAGAAAGCATTATTTAACTGCCCCAATTCTAATTCGCACTAGTCTTTCTCCATAGTGCATTGCAGTGGATGCTCATTGCGCCGCGCGAAATCCACCACTTGAGAGACCTTCGTCTCAGCCACCTCGAAGGGATAAACACCGCAAACGCCGACACCACGGCGATGCACATGCAGCATCACTTCCTGTGCATTCTCCTGGGCCATGCCGAAAATTCGCATCAACACCACGGTTACGAACTCCATTGGTGTGAAATCGTCGTTGAGTAACAAGACCTTATACATGGAAGGCTTCTTGGTCTTGGGCTTCGACTTGGTAAGCACCCCGGTATCGTCGCCCGGCCTGCCGGTTTTACGCTCGTCAGTCATATTTTTTACGCAAATAGCCCTCTAATTGAAGCTCGAGACGAATTGTAGCACAGCTCCCCCGGCCGAAAGAGTAAAACCGCGCTAAGCAGCATCGCTGTAAATGATCCATCCGAATAGCTAATCTGCACTCATTTCGTCAAGAAAAAGCGCGATTTGTGTATCGCATATGGGGTTAAGGCGCCGGATAAACAAGCGGAAATAGCCGCAAGCAGGCGCAGGGTTGGATCAAAAACCACCTGGAAACAATAGCATAACTGAATTTTTGAGCGAATCGCGACTGACCCGGGCCAGGTTTTGGCCGGGATCAGTCGCGCTTCATTTACGCTTACTTTATTGCGTTAAAGCGAGTGCGGCGATTGACGGCGCGCGCGGCGCCACCGATCAATCTGAATTTTCTTTAACCGACGATATCCGTCTGGGCAAAGAAATAGGCAATTTCGATGGCCGCATTTTCGGCTGAATCGGAGCCATGCACCGAATTAGCCTCAACAGATTCGCCGAAATCCTTGCGAATCGTGCCTTCGTCGGCATTTACCGGGTTTGTTGCGCCCATCACTTCGCGGTGGCGGACAACGGCGTTTTCACCTTCAAGGACCTGTGCCACGATGGGGCCGGACGTCATATAGGCGCATAATTCGCCATAAAACGCACGTTCCGCATGAACAGCATAGAATTGCTGCGCCATTTCGGTCGTCAGCCGCAAGCGGCGTTGGCCAATAATGCGCAGGCCCGATTCTTCGAAGCGCTGATTAATCGCGCCTGTAAGGTTACGCCGGGTCGCATCCGGCTTTAGAATAGAGAGCGTTCTCTCGACCGCCATTAGGGTAACTCCTAAAATTTAAGATGGCGCGTTATAGACGCTCCGCCCTGTCGCATCAACCGGTGTGTCAGTCCTGTCAATCGTCACGCCGGTCAGAGCATGTCATGTTCGCATGCGCCCACACGAGATGCCTTATCACTTTGGGTTTGAAGCAAATCACCACCCAACAGCAATGTAGCAGGTGATTCCACCTGCTCAGGTTTTGCTCTAGCCGGATGTCAGGCGCGCTTTTCCCAGCCGCCGCCTTCGCCCTGCTGCCAATAACTCACGTGATGATCTTCTGCTTTGCGCCGGGTCCAGCGCTGGCGCGCAGCACGCAGCGCCGCCTCGTCATTGCCGTTAAACATATCAAGATAACGCACCACACCAGCCAGCATCACCGGCTCGACACCATCGATGGTCACCACGATATCAGCGTTATTTTCGTTTGCCGAAGGGTCAGCCGATTCGTTGCTCAACAGAATCGGCTGATGTTCGGCATTGCCCTCACCTATATCGCCATGCGGCAGGAATGACTCCGCATCGAACGTCCAGAGTGCCGCATTCAACGCCGCCATACGCTCTTCTGACGCGCCAACCACACGCACCCGGTGGCTGGCATCCAGAATTTTTTGCAACAGCCTCGGTAAGGCATTTTCCAGCGCTGTCGTGCGCAATTGATAGAAGCCAACCTCAGCCATAATTCCACGCCTCCGGCGCGCGTGTTAGCTCTCGTAGTAATCTGCCACCAGCTTGTCCAGCAAACGCACGCCGAAGCCGGACGCACCCTTTGGTACAGTCGGATCATCACCGCGTTTCATCCAGGCCATGCCGGCAATATCGAGATGCGCCCAGGGCGTGTCCTCGACAAAACGCTCCAACAGTTGCGCCGCTGTGACGCTGCCCGCCTCGCGCCCCTTGCCAACATTTTTCATATCGGCAATTTCGGAATTGATGTCCTTGTCATAGCGCGGGCCGAGCGGCAGGCGCCACAGCTCCTCGCCTGAGGCCTTGCCGGCGGCCGTCAGGCGCTCGGCCAATTCGTCATTATTGCTGAACAGGCCAGCCTGATAGGTGCCAAGAGCCACGATGATAGCGCCGGTGAGGGTGGCGAGGTCGACCATGAATTGCGGCTTGAAGGTTTTCTGCGTGTACCAGAGCGCATCCGAAAGCACGAGCCGGCCTTCTGCATCGGTGTTGATCACCTCAATTGTCTGGCCAGACATGGTGGTAACCACATCGCCTGGCCGCTGGGCATTGCCATCCGGCATATTCTCAACCAAGCCGACCACGCCAACCACATTAGCGCGCGCCTTGCGCCCGGCCAAGGCCTTCATCAGGCCGATCACCGCACCGGCGCCAGCCATGTCATATTTCATCTCTTCCATACCGCCGGAGGGCTTGATGGAAATACCGCCGGTATCGAACGTCACACCCTTGCCAACAAACGCGACCGGTTGTTCATCCGCTTTGGCAGCGCCGTTCCAGCGCATGATGGCAATGTAGGAGGCGCGCCGACTGCCTTGCCCGACGCCCAAGATAGCGCCCATGTCAAGCTCGGTCATACGGTCTTCGTCGAGCACTTCCACATCGATGCCAACCTGAGAAAGCTCCTTGATATCCTCAATAATGGTCGCCGGATATTTTACATTGCTCGGCTCTGACACCAGATCGCGGGTTAGATAAACGCCATCGCTCACCCGCAGGCGCGGCGCGGCAGCAGCTTCTGCCGCAGTTGATTTTGCCGACATAACAGTAAGCGCGTTGAGGGTCGGCTTTTCCTCGTCCTTTTGCTTGGTGCGATACTTATCGAAGCGATAGGCGGCAAGACGGGCGCCAAAGGCCGCCTCAGCAACCATTTCCTCGGACGACAGCGCGCAGCCCTCGGAGACATCAAGCGCGAGCGCGGCCTCGGCCTCGCCCAATTGATTGAGAACGGCGACCACGCGGCCGCCAAGCGCCTGCATTTGCAGTTTGTCAATCTCCTGTGGCGCGCCCAGGCCGATCAGCAGCACGCGGCCGAGATCAAGGCCAGCCGGCGCGTTGAGCACCAGAGTTGAATTCTTCTTGCCACTGAAGCGAGTGCTTGCGGCGAGCGCCTTGGTCAACGCGCCGGAAATGCGCTGATCAACATCCGTGGCTGTCGGCGTTAATCCGCCACCCGCCAGAATGCCTACAATGAGCGTACCCGTCGAAGGTACGGAGATTTCGGAAAACGCAATCTTCATGGCTGCCTCGTCGCTGATTAATAACCCGGTGAATACGGCCCTCCCGGCCGGCGCTTGAACCTATACCGACAGACACCGTTGGTGAAGCGGGATTCGCAATTGCCCCCCCGACAAGCACTGATCGCCAGACAAAAGAAAAACCCTCCAGGCGCATGGCCTGAAGGGTTCGTCCCTTGGAGCGATATTATCAAGTGTTAGGCGGCGCGAATATCCGTGAGGAAGGTCTCAACCTCGCGGCGCAGCGAATTAGATTGCTGCGACAATTCGTTGCGGCATTTCTCATCTCGCTAGCCGCGGCACCGGATTCCTGAGCTGCCTCATGCACGCCGGTGATATTGGCGGAAACCTCCTGGGTGCCGGTAGCAGCTTCCTGCACATTGCGCGAAATCTCACCTGTCGCACTGCGCTGCTCCTCAACCGCCGAAGCAACACTCATAGAGGTCTCGCTGCATATTTCCGTATTTTTATATACCTAAGAAAACTACGGCTTACCGGTTAACCTGAGGTAAACACCAAGTCCCCGCAAGCAGTACCACTCATCAAAAAGTGGTTTCTTGGTTTTCTAATGCCGTAAAGGGCCTAAGCGGATCATCAATAAGGTTAAGGCGCGCCGCAAAATTTATGCTCTTTGGCGGCGCGGCTGGATCGTACAAAATAGACTGAGGGGCAATAGCGGAGACATTCGCCATCCCGGACATTATCGCCTATGCTCGCAGCCCCCCCATATCGCTAGCATCAGAGCCCTCTTGAGATGACCGAACGCCGCTCCCATGCCCCGGACTTTCGCGCCACATGGCATGACTATTACAGCGAAAAGCGCATCACCCATCAGTGGCTTCAGGTCGACCTTTTAAAGAGTCTCTCCGTGCAATCCGTGCTTGAAGTTGGCCCTTATCTCGGACTGGTGACCGCCATGGCGGCAAGTGCCGGCTATGACGTAACGACTTTGGATGTCGAATCGCATTCACAAGGTATTGGCTCAGAACGCCATATTCAGGCGAATGTTCGCGAGGTGGCGCCAGAGCAAATTCAGGGCTTCGACGCCATCCTTTGCTGCGAGACCCTCGAGCATATCCCGTGGGAAAAAATTGATGCGGTGCTCCGCCGCCTTGCTGATGCCGGTGCGCCCTGGCTTATCGTATCGGTTCCCTATGAAGGCTTTCAGTTTGCCTTCGAGCTCTATTTTAATCGCTACCGCTGGCGTCGACGCAGCCATTTGCGCAAGCTGCGCTTTCTCAAACGCTTCGCCCAACCGAGCAGCAGCGAATGGGAGCCGCACAAATGGGAAATCGGATATCGCAGCCACAGCCTAAAAGCATTCACCCGCAAACTTGAGAGTGCCGGCTTTAAGATTGAACAGCGCGAATTCACCAGTGGCTGCCGCTCGGTGTTTCTCGTTTGCCGTAATGCAACGGCACCCAACCCGAGTCCAAGCGCTGGATAGTTGCATAACTTGCAGCAGTATTTTCACACGCATCGCAGCAATTTTTTTAATGCGCACCTTGCGGCGGGACAAAGGGTTAAATACCCCGCTATAATAGACCTATGCATCGCCACCAACGCTATATCCTGCGCCAGCTCCTCGGCCCCTTCATCCTGATATCGATCGGCCTCACGGCTGTGATCTGGCTGACGCAATCTCTGCGCTTCGTAGACTTGATCGTCAACAAGGGACTGTCCCTAAGCGCCTTCCTCTATTTCAGCATGCTGTTGTTGCCGACCTTCCTCGGCGTCATCCTGCCAATCGCCTTGTTCAGCGCCATTCTCTTTACCTACAACAAGCTGATAATCGACAGCGAGATGGTGTCGATGCGCTCCGCCGGCCTCGGCCCCTGGTCGCTCGCAGCACCGGCGATCTCGCTGGCCGCGTTTGTCTGTGTTCTGGTTTACGCCATTAATCTCTATTTCATCCCAACCAGCTTCCGCGAATTCAAAAGCCGCCAATTTATTGCCCGCGCCGATTTTTCATCCGTATTGCTGCAGGAAGGCGTTTTCACCAATTTGATTGACGATGTCACCGTCTATGTGCGCGCGCGCGATTCAAGCGGCGAGCTGCGTGGCATCTTGGTGCATGACAGCCGCGTGGCGGGCCAACCAGTCACAATGATGGCCGAGCGCGGCGCCCTGGTAAAAACCGAGCAAGGTCCACGCTTTGTCCTGCTCAACGGCAATCGTCAGGAAATCAATAAATTACACGGCCAGCTTTCTCTGCTCTATTTTGACAGCTATGCGCTTGATCTTGGCCATCTTGCCGAAGATCCCACCAATCGCTGGCGCGAGCCGCGCGAACGCTATCTGCATGAGCTTTTCAATCCCGGCGACGGCTATGACGATCAGCGAAATCTCGGTAAATTTTGGGCAGAGGCGCATCAGCGTATTGTCAGCCCCTTATTCGCCTTTGCGCTCACCGGCATTGCCCTTGCCGCCCTGCTTAACGGGCAACTCAATCGGCGCGGCCAGTGGCGCCGCATCCTGATCGGAATCGGCGCGGCCTTTGCATTTGAGGCGATTGGCCTTGGCCTCGTCAACGCAGTCTCGAAAACGCCCGATTTGGCGCCTTTGATGTACATAAACGTGGTGGTGACATTGAGCATTGCGTTTTATCTTCTGCTCCGCCGTCGGCGTGGCTCGAAGGCGAAGCGCGGCGCCGAGCCCCAGCTCGCGCCGTAACGGACAGATCACTCCATATGCGCCTTTCAACAACATTTTCCTTCTATATCAGCCGCCAATTCGTGATTGGCGGCTCTATGGTATTTCTGATTTTCGTTGCCACTATATTCGTTTTTGATGCGGTGGAGATGATGCGCCGAGGCTCCGGCCCTAACCGGGAATTGGCAACCCTTGGAATTCTGCTGCAAATGGCGATGTTGCGCGTCCCTTTCATGGCGCAAAAAATTCTACCCTTTGCTACCCTCGTTGCCGGCCTGTGGACCTTTACCCGCATGACACGCACTCAAGAATTAGTGGTAGCGCGCGCTGCCGGGGTGTCGGTCTGGCAGTTTTTGTTGCCAACCCTTCTATTGGCGCTTGTCCTTGGCGTCTTCGTGATGACCGTCTTCAATCCCATGTCCGCCGCCATGGTATCGCGCTATGAACAAATGGACGCCAAATATCTACGCGGGAAGTCCAGCCTGCTCGCGCTTTCCACATCGGGCATTTGGTTGCGCCAGGGCGACGGCACGAATCAATCGGTAATTCATGCCGAGCGCCTCAGTCAGGAAGATCTGACTCTGTACGAAGTGATCATTTTCCGCTATGAGGAAAACGATCAATTTGTCGGTCGAATCGATGCCAGCGAGGCGCGCCTGGAGGCGGGCCATTGGGCGCTGATTGATACCGTGTTGACCGGGCCGGACAGGCCGGCCCAATTCAAGGACCGTTACGAAATGCCGACGGACCTCACCTTTTCCCATATTGAGGATAGTTTTGCGCCGCCTGAAACCTTGTCTTTTTGGGCGCTGCCCGGCTTCATAGAAGTGCTCGAATCTTCGGGCTTTTCAGCGGTCCGACATCGCCTCTATTGGCACTCCCTGCTATCGGGGCCGCTACTACTCTGTGCCATGGTGCTGATCGCCGCCACATTTTCGCTACGCTTTTCGCGGCGCGGCGGCACTTGGTATTTGATTGCCGCCGGTGTTCTCTCCGGCTTCATCCTCTATTTTGTCTCCGACCTGGTGCTGGCGCTCGGCCTCTCGGGAAAAATTCCGCCGGTGCTGGCTGCGTGGACACCGGCCGGCGTGTTCACCCTGATCGGCGTTGCCAGCCTATTTCATATGGAAGATGGCTAAGTCTGTGCGCATGTCCCGTTTTCTAATCACCTCTCGCCTTGTTATTGCGTTGGCGCTCGTGGTGACCGTGACAGCCACCGTATTCGCCGCACTGGCGCCACTGCAGCCTGCACAAGGACAAACGCTGGCGCGCGAATTTGAAACCGTCGATGCCGGCAAAGAAGTGATCATGAGCGCCGACAGCATCACCTATGACGAAACTCTCGGCATCGTCATCGCCTCGGGTAATGTAGAGATATCCCAAGGCCAACGCCTGCTGATTGCCGACACGGTATCCTATAATGCGGGCCAAGATATGATGGCGGCGTCGGGCAATATCACCCTGGTAGAGCCTAGTGGCGAAGTGATGTTTGCCGATTATTTCGAGCTTTCCGATGAGATGCGCGAAGGCGTAGTGCGTGATCTTCGCTTGCTGCTCAATGCCGAAACACGCATTGCTGCCAATAGTGCACGGCGCAGCGGCGGCAACCGCACCGAAATGAGCAAGGCGGTGTTCTCGCCGTGCAAACTTTGCCCGCTGCACCCGGATGAGCCGCCGCTGTGGCAGATCAAGGCGGTCCGCATCGTCCATGACCAGGAAGCACAGGACATCGCCTACTATGATGCCTGGCTGGAAGTGTTTGGCATCCCCGTCGCCTACACGCCCTATTTCGAGCATCCCGACCCCAGCGTAAAGCGACGTAGCGGACTGCTGGCGCCGACCTATGGCTCCTCCTCAACCCTCGGCGTGCAACTCACCACGCCCTATTTTTGGAATATCGCACCGCACCGCGACGTGACCTTCAAGCCGACATTCACCAGCGATGAAGGCGTTGTTTGGGGCGCCGAATATCGCGAGCGTACGCATACAGGCACCTACAATATCAACGGCAGCGTTATTTATGGCGACGAACGCGACGATCAGGGGCGCGAAACCGGCAGCAAAGCCGCGCGCGGCCACATTTTCAGCAAGGGCCAATTTGAACTCAGCCCGGTATGGAATTACGGCTATGAATTGGAGCGCGCCAGCGACGATACGTATCTCAGTTTTTATCGCATCGCGTCGCGCGACACGCTGACCACCCGCCCCTACGTCGAGGGCATCAACGGGCGCAACTATGCCAGCGGCAACGCCTATTTTTTCCAGGGACTCGAAGTAGAAGATGACCAGGATCAAATCCCCATGGTTTTGCCATTGCTCGACTTTAACCATGTGGGCACGCCCAACGCGCATGGCGCGTTTAATAGCTTTGATGCCAATTTTATGGCCTTGCAGCGCGTTGACGGCGCCGATAGCCGCCGCTTTTCTCTGCAAGGAGGTTGGCATTTACCGCATATCGGGCGCTCGGGCAGTGTCTACCGGCTCTCCGCGACGCTCCGCGGTGATGTGTATCATGTGAATAAGGTCGATACAGCGGGAACGGCGCGCACCGCCCATGCGCGCGGGCTTACCGGCCGCGTGCGGCCCGAAATAACCGCCGAATGGCGCCTGCCTCTGGTACGCCGCACCGGTGGCATACAGCAATTGATCGAGCCCATTGTGCAGGCAATTATAAGCCCCTATGGCGGCAATCCCGGCGAAATTCCCAATGAGGACAGCCAGGATTTCGAGTTTGATGACACCAAACTGTTCAGCAATAACCGCTTCACCGGCCTGGATCGAGTGGAGAGTGGGCCGCGCGTCAATTATGGCCTGCGCTTTGGCTTTTTCGGCAGTCGCGGCGGAAGTACGCAAGGCATGTTCGGTCAAAGCGCCCGCCTCAAAGAGGATGACACCTTCAATCAGGGAAGTGGACTCGAAGACAGATTTTCCGATTATGTCGGCCGCGTACATTTTTCGCCGGCGGAAATATTCGACCTCGCCTATCGCTTCCGCTTGTCACGCCAAAATTTCACGGCCCGGCGCAACGAAATCGAATTCGCCGCCGGCCCCAAGGCGATCCGGATCAATATCGGCTATACGCTACTCGAAGAACAGATCCCCGAAAGCGATACTGTTGCCTTCGCCAACCGCGAAGAAATCGCCGCAGCGGCAGTCGTGCGGATTACCAACCTATGGCGCATTAGCGCTGGCACCCGCCGCGATTTAACTGGCTCCGGTGGCACGATCAATTGGAATAGTGGCGTAACCTATGAAGACGAATGCCTATTGTTCACCACCAGCATCAACAAAAACCTCACCCGTGATCGGGATGTCCAGCCGGAGACCAATATATTATTTACGGTCAAGTTCAAGCATTTGGGTTGAATATTTGAGCACCCGGCGCCAATTAACGGTCCGTGCCCCTCTTGAAAGATGGTTGCCGGGCAGCAACAGGCGGTTATAACTCTGTCGTAGAATGTCATTTAAACCAACCATATTGCGCTGCCGCGCTCTCTTGAGCGTTACACTGCTCTGTGCAGTGGTTGCCGGGCTGATTGTACCGCCGCTGCATCCGGCGCGCGGGCAAGAAGTCATGCGCATCGTTGCTGTGGTCAATGACGACATGATCTCGATTTACGACCTGACGGCGCGGATTAATATCGTCATCGCATCATCCAGTTTGAAGGATGCACCGGAGTTGCGACGCCAAATCGCGCCGCAGATACTCCGCTCCCTGGTCGACGAACATTTACAAGTTCAGGAAGCCACCCGCCTCGATATCTCCGTCGGCGAAAGAGATATTGATTTCGCGATCTCACAAATTGAAAAGAACAAAGGCTTCGACAAGGGAGGCTTTGACAAATACGTAAACTCCCGCCGCCTCGACCGCGAGGCCGTGATCGTTCAAATTCGGGCGGAAATCGCTTGGTCCAGGGTGATCAACCGGCGCCTGAATTCCGCAATTTCCGTTGGCGAAGACGAAATCGACGAAGCACTGGAACGCCTCGAAAACAGCCGTGGCCAGCCTGAAAATCGCGTGGCAGACATCTTCCTCTCAATTGAATCACCCGAGCAGGAAGCGGAGATCGTCAAGGCAGCAAATAATTTGGTGACACAATTGCGCCAAGGGGCAGAATTCTCCGGCATTGCACGGCAATTTTCTCAAAGCGCCACATCAGCCGTCGGTGGCGATATTGGTTGGGTTATTGCCGGACAGTTACCGGCGGCGATAGATGCGGTACTACTTGATTTGGCTGCCGGAGAAATTTCCGATATCATCCGCACCTTTGATGGCGTGCATATCGTCAAGCTGCTTAACCGGCGCACCGTGCTAACGGCTGACCCCATGACCACCCGGCTTAAATTGGCGCAACTAATTGTTGACGATATCGGCGCCGACCAGGCGCTCATGCAAGAAAAACTGGCGAGCGCCCTTTCCGAATCCAAAAGTTGCGAAGATATGCTGCGGCAGAGTGCCAGCTTTGTCTCAGCACAGTCAGGCGACCTCGGCGAACTCAGCCTTGGCGACATGCCGCTCAATTTACGCCAGGCCGTAGGCGAATTGAAAGCCATGGAATTGAGTAAGCTTTTGCCGTTCGACCGCGGCTTTAGAGTCTTATTAGTTTGTCAACGGGATGAAGCCGAGGTCAATCTGCCAAGCCGCACTGAATTGCGACAGGATATTGGCAATCGACGCCTTGAGCTGCAGGCGCGGCGCTATTTACGCGACCTCCGGCGTTCCGCTTTCGTCGATCTTCGTATCTAGCGCTGGTGTCTCGCATAGAGCCAGAGCTCGCCAGCCTCACTGAAACGGTTGCCCGCCACGGCCTGAGCGCACGAAAGTCACTCGGCCAGCATTTTCTCCTCGATTCCAACCTCTGTGCAAAGATCGCCCGCGCCGCCGCGCCGCTCGCCGACGCGACTGTGCTCGAGATCGGCCCGGGCCCAGGCGGCCTGACCCGTGCTCTCTTGGCGAGCGATGCCAAGCGCGTCGTCGCTATTGAGCGCGACCGACGCTGCATTGCCGCACTGCAAGAGCTTTGCGATGCGTGGCCGGAGCGCTTGCAAATCATCGAGGGCGATGCGCTCAAAATCAACGCCAGCGCCGAGATTGACGGCCCGATCAAAATCGTCGCCAACCTGCCCTACAATATCGGTACAGCCCTGTTGCTTGGCTGGTTGCGAACACCGGAACGCTTTGCCAGCCTTACGCTGATGTTTCAAAAGGAAGTCGCCGCCCGCCTGACAGCAGCGCCAGGCACGGAACATTACGGCCGACTATCCGTCATTACCCAATGGTGTTGTGAAACGCAGCGCCTCTTCGACATCAGCGCCAAAGCGTTTACGCCGCCGCCAAAAGTCACCTCCGCTGTGGTGCAACTCATCCCGCGCGATGCGCCGCTTTATCCGGCTGAGCGCGCATCGCTGGAGCGCGTCACCGCCGCCGCCTTTGGCCAGCGACGCAAAATGATGCGTGCCGCGATGAAGAGTTTGGTGATCAATTCAGAAGCCTACCTGACTAGCAATGGCGTCGACCCACGGGCGCGCGCCGAAACGCTCGACATAGGGCAATTTTGCGCTCTCGCCCGCGCGTTGCCGGAATATGCGCGACCGGCGAAATAATAATTTCGCTTGCTTGGCACGCCGCATGGCGTTATTTCCACGACCGTGATGACAAACTATCTCATTCAGCGACGACGACGCGTCTCGGAGCCCCGACGGGCATAACGCGCAGCGGAGAAATCTGCGGCGCGACTGCGCCACATTTCACTACCGCTGGAAGTTCGTGTCATGATTGAGTTTTTTCACAAGGGGCCGATCAACGGACCCGTTACCACTAAAGCGGGACCGCCCAACGGACCCGCTATTTCCCAAGAGGGGCCGGCAGACGGCCCCGCCATCGAAACATTATTGGATATTGCCTTCGGCCCGGAGCGCCATGCCCGGCCCTCCTATGCGCTGCGCGATGGCCTTGCCGCCACGACCGAGCTTTGCTTTGTCTCCCGGCTTGAGGATGTGCTTGTCGGCACCATTCGCTTTTGGCCGCTCGCCATCCCCGGCACCGGTTCCGCTCTGTTGCTCGGCCCCACTGCAGTACATCCCGACCATGGCGGCCTGGGTATCGGCAGCGGGCTTATTCTGCACAGCCTTGGCGCCGCACGGACGCAGGGCCATGACGCCGTTGTCGCCATCGGTGATGGGCAGTATCTGAGCCGCTTCGGCTTCCACCCGGCACATAAATTTGCGCTCGAATTTCCAACGCCAATCGAGCGCGGGCGCTTTCTCGTGCTAGAGCTGGTGCCCGGCGTGGTCGATCACAATGGTGGATTGGTCGCCAAGGCGGCCAAGGCAGGCGCTGAATTCTAGCTTTGATTGCCGGTGAGAGAGCCGACGAAACCATCAAGCCCAACATAGCGCGTGCAGCGCGTACGCTCGGCATTCAGAATAGCGCGCGCCGCCGCAACGCTGTCGTCGAGCGCCCAATTGATTAGCACATGATCATATTCATCATAGTGGCTCATCTCATCGACTGCCTTTTCCATGCGCGCCGCCACCACATCATCACTATCCTGAGCGCGCCGTTTAAGGCGACTTTCAAGCTCCTGCAACGAGGGCGGCAGGACAAACACACGCACCAGATCGCGTGCTGCCGACTTAGCCAATTGCTGAGCACCCTGCCAATCGATATCGAAGATCACATCGAAACCCTCAGCCAATAACTCCTCAACCTGATCGCGCGGCGTACCATAGCAATGGCCAAACACTTCGGCATGCTCGAGAAATCCACCCTGCTCCACCATCTGATCAAACTTTGCCTGGCTGACGAAGCGGTAATCGCGCCCCTCCAACTCATCGGGCCGTTTCGAACGCGTGGTCACCGAAACCGACATGCGCGCCTGTGACTCCAGTTCAAGCAGGCGGCGCGCAATTGAGGTTTTGCCGGCGCCGGAAGGCGAAGACAAAACAAACATCACGCCACGACAGGCAATGCCTGCCTGCGCGCTATTTTCCACCTCGTTCGCCGCCTTACTCAATGTTCTGCACCTGCTCACGAAACTGATCGATGACCGCCTTCAGCTCCAGGCCGATTTCACTCAATTGCGGATCATTGGATTTGGCGCACAGCGTATTCGCCTCGCGGTTCAATTCCTGGGCCAGAAAATCGAGCTTACGGCCAATCGCGCCACCTTCGCTTAAGAGCGCCGTCGCTGCGGCAATATGGGTCATCAAGCGGTCCAACTCTTCGCGGATATCTGTCTTGACCGCCAATATGGCCAGCTCCTGGGCCAGGCGCTCCTCAGGCTGCGGTGCACCTGCTTCCAGAAGAGCGGCAACTTGCACCTCAAGGCGTGCCTTCGCAGCTCCCGGGCGAAGCGCGGCACTGTCTGCGGCGCGAGCGGCGAGCGCCTCCACATCCGCCAATTGCCCGCCGACAATGGCGGCCAAATGCATACCTTCCGCTGCGCGCGCGGCGGCTAATCCCTCAAACAGTTCGTTTAAACTCTGCAACAATAATTTATCGCGCGCGGCAATTTCGTCCGCGCTTGCCTCTTCCGCTTCACCGACAGGTTCAATAACACCGCGCAAAGCCAATAAGCCGTCCAGGCTGGGCAGTTCAATACCCTCGGCGCTGCTGTACTCGCCCGCCAGCACGATCAGATCATCCAGTAATTGCCGGTTAACCTGCACCTGCTGCGTGCCGACATTACGTGTCAGGCGCAAGTTCACTGAGAGATTGCCGCGCTTGAGATGCGCCGCAGCGGCTTTGCGAACCGCCGGCTCAAGCGCGTCCAAGCCGCTACTCAGACGGCACCGCAGATCAAGCCCGCGACCATTGACGCTCTTTGTCTCCCAGACCCAGTCAAAAGCGTCAGTGCGCCCCTCGGTCTGGGCGAATCCTGTCATGCTGTAGACTGTCACCAGCGCTCCCTCCGGCTATCCCATGCCGCGAGCCTCATGCCCCGGCGCCTCAGCCTAGTTATATACCGCCCGCTCATAAGGGCAACAGCGGCGCAGCCAGCTTCATGAGCCGCTCTTCGCGCGCTCCTTTTGTAGCTTGCGCCAGCGCGCAACATTCCTGTTATGCGCAGCCAAGGTCTTGGCAAATACATGTCCGCCACTGCCATCGGCGACAAAATAGAGCGCGTCCGTCGTCCCCGGATTTAGCACCGCGGCCAGAGATTCGCGCCCCGGATGGGCGATCGGCCGGGGCGGTAAACCCTTGTGCTGATAGGTATTGAATGGGCTTTCGAGCGCCAGGTCGGCCTTGCTCAAGGGACGGTCCAGCGGCGCTGCACCGCCGGTCACCGCGAAAATCACTGTGGGGTCGGATTGCAGGCGCATCTTCTTGCGCAAACGATTGATAAAAACGCCGGCAACCTGAAGCCGTTCGGACGCCAGCGCCGTCTCTTTCTCGACGATTGAGGCCAGTACCAATGCTTGCGCCGGCGTTTCGAACGGTAAATTCTCGGCGCGATTGGGCCACAGCTCGGCGATCAAACTCAGCATGCCCGCTTGCATACGATCGATCATGTCGGCGCGGCTGTCACCGCGGCGAAAATGATAGGTCTCAGGCAACAGCGCACCTTCCGGCGGAATCTCTGCCACCACACCATCAAGCGCTTCAGCGCCTTCGATCAGGCGTAGAATATCGGCGCTGGTTAATCCTTCCGGAATGGTCAGGCGATGTTTGACTGTCTTGCCGGCGAGGACGATTTCCATCGCATCGCGCGGCGTCGCATGGGCTGGAAAGAGATATTCGCCGGCTTTCAAAGAGCCGCTTCGCCCTTCGCGCCAAACACCGGCGGCAAACACATTGGGGTCCGCCACCACACCAGCAGCATAGAGTGCTTCGGCGATCTCCCAGGCGCTGCTGCCGGACGGCAATACTATGGTCCGCGTTGCGTCATTTGCACTGGGCGAATCGAAGCTTTGGTCGAGGTAAACCCAGCCCGCTGCAATGACTGCGGCAACAATTATAAGAGGAACAGAAATCCAAATCAGCGCCCGTCGATACGGTGCTGGCAAGGCCATCGCGGGTTAGAGCAAAATCCGAGCAGGTGTAATCACCTGCGACGACGATTTGCTTAAACACCAAAGGTCTAGAGCATCTCGCGTGAGCGCGTTCGAGCGTGACATGCTCTAGGAGACCTCGCCGACGATCAGCGTGGCGTTGGTTCCACCGAAGCCGAAGGAATTCGACATGGCAATGCTAACCTTGCGCGCTTTCGGCTCAAGCGGCACCAGATCGAGATCGCAGCCGTCGGATGGGTTTTCGAGATTGAGCGTCGGCGGCACGACATTATTGTTAATCGCCAGGATCGAGAAAATAGTCTCGACGCTGCCCGCCGCGCCCAGAAGATGGCCGATGGAGGATTTCGTCGATGACATGGACATGCCCTCAACGGCATTGCCGAACAGGCGCTTCACCGCGTTCAACTCTATCTCGTCACCGAGCGGCGTGGAGGTGCCGTGCGCATTCACGTAATCAATTTGTTCGATGTTAATACCGGCCTTGTTGAGCGCGTGCGTCATGGACTTAAAGCCGCCGGCGCCATCCGGTGAAGGTGCTGTAATGTGGAAGGCGTCACCGCTCATACCGTAGCCTAGAATTTCGGCATAGATTTTTGCGTCGCGCTTTTTGGCGTGCTCATATTCTTCCAGCACAACAATGCCTGATCCCTCGCCCATGACGAACCCATCACGGCCCCTATCCCAAGGGCGCGAGGCGCGTTCAGGGGTATCGTTGAAGCCGGTCGAGAGTGCGCGCGCGGCAGAGAAACCGGCTATTCCAAGACGGCAAATACCTGCCTCAGCACCACCAGCGACCATCACGTCGGCATCATCAAGCATGATCAAACGCGCCGCATCGCCAATCGCGTGCGCACCCGTAGAACAAGCCGTCACGACCGAATGATTGGGCCCCTTGAAGCCGTAGCGGATAGATACATGCCCCGACGCCAGATTAATCAGGCTGGAGGGAATAAAAAACGGGCTGAGACGGCGCGGGCCTTTTTCATGCACCAAAATAGCGCCGGTCTCGATGGTTTGCAGGCCACCGATACCAGAGCCGATCATCACGCCACTGCGATCCTGATCTTCTTCACGTTCCGGCTTCCAGCCTGAATCCTCGACCGCCTGAACAGCTGCACCGAGAGCGAATATGATGAACTGATCCATCCGCCTGGTATCTTTGCTGGAAACGTATTTTTCGGCGTCAAACTGACCTGGCTCCGTTCCCCTCGGCACCTGTGCTGAAATCTTGGCCGGCAGATCAGAAACATCGAAATTATCAATGGCGCTCACACCGGAGTGCGATTTCAATAAACGATCCCAGCAATGATCCACGCCGCTGCCAAGCGGCGTGACCAGACCCATACCGGTGACCACGACGCGCCTCATCGCTCACCGCTCCTGAGTTGGGCGGCGTTGCAATGGAGTCTCTGTGAAGCGGCCATGGGCCGGCCCTTACAAAGCGGCAAGACAGATATCAGGTGATTTGCTCGATATAATTGACCGCGTCTTTAACGGTCAGAATTTTCTCTGCGGCATCATCCGGAATTTCACAACCGAACTCTTCCTCAAAGGCCATGACGAGCTCAACCGTATCAAGGCTATCAGCGCCCAGATCATCGATAAAGCTGGCGCCGTCGGTAACTTTGTCCTCGTCGACACCCAGATGTTCGACGACTATTTTCTTAACCCGTGCGGGGATATCACTATCACTCATTAAAGATTCCCTCGGATGTTAAATTACGATCCGTTTGTAGAATTGATTATATGTTCAAACACCGGCGGGCATAACCCAGAAATCACACTACCTCAGATCTTTTGAAATCTTTTCTGAGGCGAATTACATAGCGATCCAATGAACAATTCAAAGAGCGAATCAGGGTAAACCACGTCCGGCGCGGGCGCTAGGTAACACACTTCTTTACGCATTGCCACTGATCTACGTCAAAAGTCGGCGCGTCCTATCACAACATGGCCATACCGCCGTTGATATGCAATGTCTCCCCGGTCACATAAGCCGCTTCTTCGCTGGCCAAATAGACGCAACCCGCCGCGATATCGCTGGGAGAACCTATATGAGCTGCCGGAATAGCGGCAGCAATGCGCTCACGTTGCGCGTCATTCAGGGCTTCGGTCATGGCGGTATCAATAAAGCCGGGCGCCACGCAATTGACCGTCACGCCCCGGCTGGCAACCTCAGCAGCAAACGCCTTGGCCATTCCCGTCAAACCGGCCTTGGAAGCGGCGTAATTGGCTTGGCCCGGATTTCCGGTCGCACCAACCACGGAAGTAATGAAAATAATACGTCCCCAACGCGCCTTCATCATGGGGCGTAACGAGGCCCGAGCCAGGCGAAAACCAGCGGTCAAATTGACATCGATGACCTCTTGCCACTCCGAATCCTTCATTCGCATGGCGAGATTATCGCGGGTAATACCGGCGCAATGAATCAAAATATCAATTCCACCAAGAGCTTCCGTTGTCCGACTGAGCAAATCAGCAGCCGAGTCGGGGTCGCTCAGATTGGCCGGCAAGGCATGCGCGCGCGCGCCGAATTCCGCTACCTGCGCTTCAAGCACTTCCGTTCGGCTGCCGGAAAGCGCCAAAGTAGCACCCTGAGCGTGCAATCCCGCCGCTATCGCCGCGCCGATTCCCCCGGTCGCGCCGGTCACCAACGCCCGTTTTTCCGTCAGATCAAACATTCCGGCATCCCTCACTTATAAAGCTTGTACAAATTTCTCGATTTCGTCGATTCCGCCCACGGCAAACGCTTCCATTTCCCGGTCGATTCGCCGCGTTAAGGTTTTCAGTATTTTTCCGGCACCGATCTCGACCAATTGTTCCGCCCCATCGGCGCGCATGGCCAACACGCATTCGCGCCAGCGCACCATCGCAGTCACCTGTTTTTGCAACAAATCACGGATATCATCCGGCGCATTTACGACCTGCGCGCTCACATTGGCGATTACCGGCACAGCGGGAGTGCGGAGATCTGTCGTCGCCAGGGCTTTTGCCATCACTTCTGCGGCTGGCGCCATTAAAGCGCAGTGAAAAGGCGCGCTAACCGGTAAAAGCACCGCCTTTTTAACGCCCTTCTCGCTCGCTATGGCGACCGCACGGTCAATGGCCGATTTGGCGCCACTAATAACCACCTGACCGGGTGCATTGTCATTGGCAAGGGTACAAACCTCGCCCTCAGCCGCCGTAGCGGCAATTTCCTCGGCCAATTCCAAATCCGCGCCCAACAAAGCCGCCATAGCGCCCTCGCCAACTGGCACCGCTTGTTGCATGGCGTCTCCGCGCAGGCGCAGCAAGCGGGCGGTATCAGCCAAAGAAAGCGCGCCGACCGCAGCCAGAGCCGAATATTCACCCAAAGAATGCCCGGCAACGACATGCGCCAGCTCAGTAATTTTTTTGCCGCTTTCGCTCTCAATAACCCGGGCCACAGCCATGGACATGGCCATCAGCGCCGGTTGGGTGTTGCGGGTCAGACGCAAATCTTCGTCCGGCCCGTCGAATATGATGGTTGAAAGCTTCTCTCCCAGCGCATCATCGACTTCTTCAAAGACTTCGCGCGCGGTAGCAAACGCGTGGCTAAGGTCCTGCCCCATACCCACTTTTTGCGAACCTTGCCCGGGAAATACGAATGCTCGCCGCACAGCTGGAAATCCTTCTATATTCACTCCCGGAAATAGTTTTCGGGCGAGCAAAGGTTGACCGCCCCAGACGCGCTGTCAAGCGCCCTTGCGCGCCTCGGGCAATCCTGTATAGTGCGGCGCCTCGGCAGCGCTGCGAACGAATGTTTGCGGCGATTTCCGCGTATTTGCTGCACGGATTGAGCCACTTGTTTTTGGATTTTAGGAGAGACCTCCACATGCCGCTCTATGAGAGCACGTTAATTGCGCGCCCGGACATCTCCGGCCAACAGGTCGAAGGTCTGTCGGAACAGTTTCAGGAAATTGTCCGTGAAAAGGGCGGTGAGGTGGCGAAGACCGAATATTGGGGTCTGCGCAGCCTGACATATAAAATTAAGAAAAACCGCAAAGGCCATTATCTGTTTATGCAGATTGATGCGCCGGCAGAGGCCATTGCAGAGATGGAACGCAATATGCGCATCAATGAAGATGTGATGCGCTATTTGACGATCCGGATTGATGCATTGGACCCTGAGCCGTCTGTGGTGATGCAGTCCAGGGGATCGCGCGATAGTCGTGGCAGAGGCGAATATCGCAGCCGCGACGGCGAGCGCGGCGAAGGCCGCCGCGATGGCCCGCGTGATGCGCCCCGCGCAGACGCCCCAAAAGATGATGGCAAAGCCGCAGCGGCAAGTGCTACTGGTGCTGCCAGTGTCGAAAACAGTGATAGTAACGCGCAGAGCGGAGCAGAATAATGGTAGATACGTCTGAGAGCCGCGGCGGACCGCGCGGTGGCGGTGGCGGCGAAGGCGGCGGATTGCCGTCAGTTTCATTCCCCCGCAGGCCGTTTTTTCGCCGGCGCAAATCCTGCCCCTTCAGTGGCTCGAATGCCCCGAAGATCGATTACAAAGATACGAAAATGCTATCGCGCTTTCTATCTGAACGCGGCAAGATTGTGCCGAGCCGGATTACCGCTGTCTCTGGCAAGAAGCAGCGCGAGCTGGCACGGGCAATCAAGCGGGCCAGGCATTTGGCACTGTTGCCCTACGTCGTAAAATAAACACTAGCCGCCCGGGCGGCGTCTGCCGGAAATTGGATTTAATATTCCAAACCGGCGGAACGCGCCCACCGAGGAGCCGTTACCCATGGATATCATCTTACTCGAGCGCATTGAAAAACTTGGCGGACTGGGCGAAATCGTTCACGTCAAGAATGGCTATGCGCGCAATTTCCTCCTGCCGCAGAGAAAAGCCCTGCGCGCAACCGAGAAAAACAAATTACGTTTTGAGCATGAGCGCGAAGCGCTTGAGAAGCTCAATGCGGAGCGCCGCAGCGGTGCCGAATCGAATGCCGAAAACCTTGAAGGCCAGGATTTCGTGCTTATCCGCCAAGCCAGTGACACGCTGCAGCTTTATGGATCCGTCTCGGCAAAAGATATCGCAGATGCGATTATTGCATCCGGCGTCGAAATCAAGCGCCAGCAAGTTCGCCTCGACAGGCCGATCAAAACGCTCGGCATCTTCGATGTGCGCGTCGCGGTTCACCCGGAGGTGATCGTCACCGTGCGGGCAAATATAGCGCGCTCGGAAGAAGAAGCTGCAATTCAAGCTAAAGGCGGCTCAATTCTACCGGCGCATGAGCAGGAAGTGCTCGACGAGCAAGCCGAGGCCGCTGCCGCTGCGCAAGCAGGTTTCGAATCACCGGAAGACGAATTGGCTGCCATGGCTGATTCCGATGGGGCTGATTCCGATGGGGCCGGATCTGATGAGGCCGGCGACGGTGAAAGCAGCGTCGACGCAAGTGGTGATGATGCAAACGGTAGTGAATCAAGTGATGATTCTTGGACCGATAGCGCCGCAGAGGCAGAAACCACCGACACCTAACCCTGCGGCCTGGAGCGACGCGCCATGTTATGTGGGGTTCTTTTCAAACCACTTATGAGCTTTGGCGCGCTGCACATCATTGATGCGCGCGGTAAGAAGCACACCTATTCCGGTAAGCCGGGGCCGGAAGTTACCATCCGCCTGCACGATAAATCGCTCCATTATAAACTCTTCTGGAACCCGCGCCTGGCTGTGGGCGAAGGCTATATGGATGGCGGTCTGACCGTTGAGAACGGCGGCCAGATCATCGATCTGATCGATATCATCGGCGCCAACCTCAATCGGCTGGAAGCGAACCAGGTCATCAAAATTCGCAATTGGTTGACCCCGCTGGTGCGGCCGATCCAGCAACATAATCCAATCGGCAAGTCGCGCAAAAACGTCGCCCACCATTACGATCTTTCGGACGAATTGTTCGACCTCTTTCTCGATAGCGACAGGCAATATTCCTGCGGCTATTTTGAGACGCCGGAAGACAGCCTCGAACAAGCGCAATTGGCCAAAAAACACCATCTCGCAGCCAAGTTGCTATTTGATCGGCCCGGCCTCAAAACACTCGATATCGGCTCCGGCTGGGGCGGGCTGGCCATTTATCTCAACCAGCAGGCCGGCGCCGATGTCACCGGCCTGACCCTCTCCACCGAGCAGCAGACCTATGCTACCAAGCGGGTGCAGGATCTCGGCATCGCCGATCAGGTGCGCTTCGATCTGCGCGATTATCGCCTGGAGACGGGTAAATATGACCGCATTGTCTCGGTTGGCATGTTTGAGCATGTCGGCGTCAGCTATTACGTCGATTTTTTCAGCAAGCTTAAATCTCTGCTGACCGAAGATGGTATCGCAGTGGTGCATACCATTGCCCGCTGGGATGGCCCGAGCGTCACCAACCCATGGCTACGCAAATATATTTTCCCCGGCGGTTATACCCCGTCCATGTCGGAAATATTTTCTGCCACTGAACGCGCTGGTGTGAAGGTTCTCGACGTCGAATTTCTACGCCTCCACTACGCCGAAACATTAAAGGCCTGGTCGACAAATTTCCGTGCCAACCGCAACAAGGTGAAGGAAATTTATGACGAACGCTTCTGCCGCATGTGGGAATTTTACCTCGCTGGCGCGGAGACTGCATTCCGCCGCCAGGACCATATGATCGCCCAATTGCAAATCTCCCGCGACCAAGAAGCGGCGCCGCTGACACGCGACTATATGGTCGATTGGAAGCGCGACAATCCGCTCTGACGCTCAGCTTCAGAAGTTATCCCCATAATTACCACAAACTTGTCCTTGTGATTTTATTGCCAATGTAATACCGCGCCATATCAAATTGGCGCGGTTTTGATGTATAAGCAGGCATGGCAACAAACACTGCATTTACCACTCTTCAAGAAGAAGACGGGAAGCTTCCGGCGTACCGCACGTTGCCGCATAATGTCGAGGCCGAGCAGGCTCTTCTCGGCGCGATTTTGATCAATAACGAAGCCATCAATCATGTCGGCTCCTTTCTCGAGTCGGGGCATTTCTATTTGCCGGTGCATGGCCGCATCTATGAAGCCGTGCATAAAATGATCGATCGCCAACAAATTGCCAGCCCTGTGACGCTCAAGCATTATTTCGACAATGATGATTCGCTGTCTGATGTGGGCGGCGCGCAATATTTAGCCCGCCTCGCCGGATCTGCCGTCACCATCATCAATGCCGAGCATTACGGCCGCGCTATTTTTGATTTGGCGCTCCGCCGCAACTTGATCGGCATCGGCGAAGAGATGGTCAATGAGGCCTATGAAGCCTCGCTCGATGATATCGCGACGTCGCAAATTGAGAACGCTGAGCAAAAGCTTTTTAACCTGGCAGAAAGTGGCGGCTCCGAAAGCGGCTTCGAATCTTTCGATAAGCCACTCAGCGTCGCCCTCGACATGATCACCCAGGCTTGCAAGCAGGACGGCAATCTATCCGGCGCGACAACCGGCTTTATCGATATGGATAAGCTGTTGGGCGGCCTGCATAATTCCGATCTGATCATTCTCGCCGGCCGGCCCAGCATGGGCAAAACTGCGCTTGCCACCAACATTGCCTTCAATACCGCGAAGATGTTCGCACAAGAGAAAGATGACCAGGGCAATATTATTTCTGAACGTGGCGCGCGAGTTGGATTCTTTTCGCTGGAAATGTCGTCGGAACAGCTGGCAACGCGAATTTTGGCAGAAAGCTCCGGCATATCCTCGGAAAAGCTGCGTCGCGGTGAGTTGAATGATTCGGAGTTCAGCCAAGTGGTCCGTGCCAGTCAGGAAATCGAGCGTATGCCGCTCTATATTGATGATAGCCCGGCGCTTTCGGTCGCCGGCCTGCGGGCACGGGCACGCCGCCTCAAGCGCCAGCACGGCCTCTCTCTGATCATCGTCGACTATCTCCAGCTCATGCGCCCATCAAACAGTACCGGCCAGAGCAATCGGGTTCAGGAGGTCTCTGAGATTACCCAGGGGCTGAAGGCGCTGGCCAAGGAGCTCGAGTTGCCGGTGATCGCATTGTCACAGCTGTCGCGCGCTGTTGAGCAGCGCGACGATAAGCGGCCGCAATTGTCGGATCTTCGCGAATCAGGCTCGATCGAGCAGGATTCCGACGTGGTTATGTTTGTTTACCGCGAGCAATATTACCTCGCCCGCAAACAGCCTGAGGACGGCACGGCGGAGCATGCCGACTGGATGGAAAAGATGGAGCGGGTGCATCGGCTGGCGGAAATTATCGTCGCCAAGCAGCGCCATGGCCCGATTGGCAAGATCGAAATGCATTTCGATGAAAATCTCACCCAATTCAGCGATTATGACCGCTCGCACAGCTACCCCGCCGATGATGCGCCTTTCTAAAAGCGCTTACCTAATGGCGCTGATCTAGTGGCGCGCCGGTCTCGTGTCTAAAACGGGCTAGCCGCGACCATGCCGCTCAATGCCTTTGCGGGCGCCCAACTCACCATTGATCTCGACGCGATTGCTGCCAATTGGCGCAGCCTTGGCGCGCGCCTAAAGAAGGGCTCACAGGTCGCAGGAGTTGTTAAGGCTAACGCCTTTGGTCTTGGGCTTGAAGCGGTCGCGCCGGTACTCTACGCCGCCGGCTGCCGCGAATTTTTCTCCGCCTCACTTGATGAAGGCATTGCCTTGCGCGCCATTCTGCCGGAAAGCCGGATTTACGTCTTTTCCGGTCCCTTGCCGGAGGAAGCAGACGAATTTTCCCGCCAACGGCTTATTCCAGTTCTCAATGACCTCGGCCAAATCGACACTTGGCGCGCCCAATGCAGCGCCGGGAACGATAGCAAAGACAGTGAATCGGCGATGCTGCATGTTGATACCGGCATGTCGCGCCTTGGCCTACCCGCCGATGAACTCGCCCGTTTGGTGGCCGAGCCCGAGCGCCTGCACGGCCTCAATATCACCTATGTCATGAGCCATTTAGCCTGCGCCGAGGAACGCGACCAGGCAATGAATGGGGCGCAATTGGCGGAATTCAAAGCGGCACTGAAATCACTTAATACTGATGGAATGCCGGCCAAAGCCAGCTTTGCCAACTCCTCCGGTATCTTTCTCGGGCCCGATTATCACTTCGACTTAGTCCGCCCGGGAGCCGCTCTTTACGGCCTGAATCCGACCCCGGATCAACCCAATCCGATGGCGGAAGTCGTTCGTTTAGAAGGGAAAATTCGCCAAGTTCGTCACGTTGACACTGGTCGGAGCGTTGGCTATGGTGCAGCGCATGTTGTGACGTGGCCGAGCCGAATTGCGACAGTTCCTGTTGGTTATGCCGATGGGTATTTACGTAGTGCGGGCAACCAGGCAAGTGCCTATATCAGAGGCGTCCGGGCACCGATCGTCGGACGCGTATCGATGGATATGATCACACTCGACGTAACCGAAATACCAGCCGAATTCACCCAGCCAGGCGCCCCGGTTGATCTCATCGGCGGCCCTTATCCGGTCGACGCGTTCGCCGCCGACGCCGACACTATTGGTTACGAGATGTTAACCTCACTTGGACAACGATACAGGCGCTGCTATATCGAGAACGGTAAAGAGCGGGCAGCGTTTTAATGTATGTTGCCAATCAGGTGCGCACCATTGCTCTCCCAGGCTGAGTTAGCAGTGCGCTGCCAGGTTGAACTAGCATTGCTCAAAGAGGAAACTCGATGACGTCTGTTATTGCGCAAGCCTACGATTCTGCGGTGCTCCGTCACCCCAAGACTGTTCTGGCTGTACTACTCGCTGTTCTGGTGTTCTTCGGTTATTACACAAAAGACTTCAAGCTGGATGCATCGGCCGATTCCTTGTTGTTGGAAGACGACACGGATTTTCTGACCCTCCAGAAAATCCAGGCGCGATATCCGAGCGCGAGCTTGCTTATTGTAACTTACACCCCCGACAAGGATCTCTTTTCTGACTCATCCTTGGAGGCCCTGAAGCAACTCCGTGGAGAGCTCCAGGAAGTCGCCAGCGTCAACACGGTGTTTACCATCCTCGACGCCCCTTTGCTGAAAAGCTCGGACCAATCCTTCACTGAAATGATTGACGATATCCCGAGCCTGGAAAAATCTGGCATTGATCCGAGCCGGGCCAAAGAAGAGCTGGTCAACAGCCCTATTTACCGCGAACTGATCATCAGCGCGGATGGCGAAACGACCGCTTTATTACTGAGCCTCGTTGAGGACCAAAAGCACAACGACCTACAGAAATCCCGCAATGAACTGCGCGCCAAAAAACGCGAAGCAGGCCTCTCCGATGAAGAATCGCAAACCCTGAGACAGGTTGAGGCCGAATTTATTCGAACCCGTGATGCCATAAGTGAACAACGCCACCTCGACATCACCCAGATCAGAGTGATCGTCGAACGCTATCGCGACCAGGGCCAATTATACCTTGGCGGCGTGCCGATGATTACCGACGATATGGTTACATTTGTCGGCAATGATCTGGTTATCTTCGGCGGTGGCGTTCTCGCATTACTCATCATTGTTCTCACCATCATCTTCCGCAGAGTGCGCTGGGTCGTGCTGCCCCTGGTCAGCTGTTTTTATGCCGGCCTCGTCATGATGGGTGTCCTCGGATTGAGTGGGTGGAATGTCACCGTTATCTCATCCAATTTTCTCGCGCTCATGCTGATCATCACTATTTCGATGAATATTCATTTGATCGTGCGTTATCTGCAGCTCAACCGGGATCATCCGGATGATGATCAATTGGCGCTGGTCAGAGCAACCGCCCATAAAATGGTGAAACCCTGCCTCTATACGGCGCTGACGACCATTATCGGTTTTGGCTCCCTGGTCGTGAGCGACATCAAGCCGGTGATCGATTTCGGCTTGATGATGAGCGCCGGCCTGGCGGTGACATTTGCCACCTCGTTTATTCTGTTCCCAACATTGTTGCTGGTGATGCGGAAAACCGAAGCCAAATCCAGCGTTGAGCGCGAGCGCTTTCACTTACCTGCCTATCTCGCCCATCTGACCGAGACCCAGGGCAATAAAATCCTGTTGGTCGCCGTCGTCTTGACCGCCGCGAGTGCGGTCGGCGTTAGCCAATTACGGGTCGAGAACAGCTTCATCAACTATTTCAGCGACGACACGGAAATTTACCAGGGCCTCAAGCTCATTGATGACAAGCTCGGCGGCACCACGCCGCTCGAAATCGTGTTCAAATTCCCGGAAGAAACTGATGACTTCCTGAGCCCGGAAGACCTTGAAGGGATGAGCGAGTACGAGATTGAGATGGAGCGCGAGTTTGCCGCATCTATGGCCAGCTCCCCGGAATATTGGTTTACTCCGGAAAAGATCCGGAGAATTAAAGAAGTCCACGACTATCTCGATGGGGTACCTGAAATCGGCAAAGTACTCTCGCTCGCCTCCGCGGTACGGGTTGCGGAAGACGTCATGGGAGAGGAGCTCGACGCCATGCTGCTGGCGCTTCTCTATACGAAAATACCCGCCGAAGTGAGAAAGGATATGATCGATCCTTTTGTCTCCATCGAGCATAATGAGGCACGGATTTTTGCCCGAATATTGGATTCGAAGCCGGATTTACGCCGCCGCGAATTGTTGGAAAAAGTGCGCGGCGATTTTGTCGGAGAACTCGAATTTGAAGAGCAGGACGTGACCGTGAGCGGGCTGCTGGTGCTTTACAACAATATGCTGCAGAGCCTCTTCTCATCGCAGATTAAGACCCTTAGCGTCGTGATGCTGGGCATTGCGATCATGTTCCTGGTGTTGTTCCGCTCCATTCCCTTGGCAATTATCGGCATTTTGCCGAACTTGCTCGGGGCCGGGGTGGTTTTGGGTGTCATGGGATGGGCAAATATACCCATGGACATGATGACGATCACCATCGCCGCAATCACCATCGGCATCGCCGTGGACAATGGCATTCACTATATCTATCGCTTCCGAGAAGAATATGCTCTGACGAATGACTATGTAAAAACCATGCGTATTTGCCATTCAAGCATCGGCAAAGCGGTGTTCTACAACACCTTGACCATTATCGTCGGCTTCTCAATCCTGGTGTTTTCCAACTTCAATCCGACCATTTATTTTGGCGTACTCATCGCAGCGGCAATGTTTATCGCTCTTTTGGCAGCGCTGACGGTGCTGCCAAAACTGATTTTATTGTGGAAACCATTCGACTGACAGCGGATAAAATATAGGCGTAGGCGCGGCGTGATGACGCTTTCCATTACCCATGACATGGCAAGCGCGGGTAAAATTGAGGACCGAATCGCAATGATCCGCAATGGCACGATTATATGAGGCGGTTCGATGGGTGAATTTGACGAAGGCGGTAAGGGGCATGTCGACCAATTTATCATGGCCGCACCGAACAACCGACACAGGTGCAACTATACCGCCTGTGACACATTTGCAGATTCGCCGGACGCCCGGCATACAAACTTTAAACTAGGTAGGAAGCTCGTTGGCCCGCTCTGATCCGAGATTTGTCTGCCAATCCTGCGGCGCAAGCCGGCCACGCTGGGCGGGCAAGTGCGACGCATGCGGCGCCTGGAACAGCATCGCCGAAGAAAAGGCGCGTGAAGCCGCGCCAAAGGGCCTTGGTGCCCGCAAAGGGCGCAAGCTCGATTTTGTCAGTCTGGCCGGCAAACATGCCGAGGTCGCGCGCCATGCCAGCGGCATCGCAGAGCTTGACCGGGTAGTTGGCGGCGGCCTGGTGGCCGGCTCTAGCGTCTTGCTGGCGGGCGATCCCGGCATCGGTAAGTCTACCCTCTTGTTACAGGCGGCGGGCGCCCTCGCCAATAACGGCATCCGCTGCGCCTACATTTCGGGCGAGGAAGGCATCGGCCAGATTCGCCTGCGTGCCGAACGCCTGGGCCTAAGCGAAGCGCCGGTTCAGCTCGCCGCCGCAACTAATGTACGCGATATTCTCACCGGCCTGGAAGCTGACGAGCAGGCCGATGTGATCATCGTCGATTCCATACAGACCATGTATCTCGACACCCTCGATTCAGCGCCCGGCACCGTCTCGCAGGTGCGTGGCGCAGCGCAGGAGCTCATCCGCCATGCCAAGCATTCCGGCTCAGTGCTGCTGCTTGTTGGCCATGTGACCAAAGAGGGGCAAATCGCCGGTCCACGAGTGCTCGAGCATATGGTCGATGCGGTGCTCTATTTTGAGGGCGAGCGCGGCCATCAATTTCGCATCGTCCGTTCGGTCAAAAATCGCTTCGGGCCAACCGATGAAATTGGCGTCTTCGAGATGACCGGCGCCGGCCTTGCTGAGGTGCCGAATCCCTCATCTTTGTTTCTCAATCCGGAGCGCGGGCCGATCTCGGGCGCTGCTGTTTTCGCCGGCATGGAAGGCACCCGCCCGGTATTGGTGGAAATACAGGCGCTCGTTGCCCCCGGGCCGCCGGGCTCGCCGCGCCGGACGGTAGTTGGCTGGGATTCAGGCCGCCTCGCCATGGTGTTGGCCGTGCTCGAAGCCCGCGCCGGCCTTTCACTCGGCACTAGTGATGTTTTTCTCAATGTTGCCGGGGGTTTACGCATTGGCGAGCCGGCAGCGGATTTGGCCGTCGCGGCGGCAATTGTCTCTTCATATAGCGACCGCCCAGTGCGCGACGGCACGGTGGTATTTGGCGAAATCGGCCTTTCGGGCGAGGTCCGCCCGGTGGCACACGGAGCCGCCCGCCTGAAAGAGGCTGCCAAGCTCGGCTTCAGCCGCGCCCTGGCGCCGCAACCAAGTGGGCGCAAGAAAAAAACTGAAACCACACCCGCCGAAATTACCCTGCAGGCGCTGAGCCAAGTTAGCGAGTTGATTGATTTGCTCGCGCCCGCCGACGCGCCCCGCCCC
>Ga0209403_10000372_pt1 | contig 68403 bp, 53 predicted proteins | sample ArcticOcean_MG_C_8_FD_187440 | JGI IMG/M metagenome (GOLD analysis project Ga0209403, IMG submission 187440) | Marine microbial communities from western Arctic Ocean - ArcticOcean_MG_CB11_86 (SPAdes) (version 2) | ecosystem: Environmental > Aquatic > Marine > Oceanic | place: Arctic Ocean... | reverse complement strand
CTTTTGATATTCGCTCGTTCAACAGGAGCCACGCGAAAAATGCGGTCGCCAGCGGAGCGGCCCCAATAATGAACATTGCGTTTGCCACGGTTGTTAGCAAAAGCGCAAAAACGTAACAACAAGATGCGAATCCGAGTGCAATCGCAGCGTAAAACCCGCGCGGGCCAATATCACGAAAAGCGCTTACCGTTCGGCCACGATATTTTCCGAGCAGAATGACTAGTAGCGTCATTGAGAACGCGGCACCGCGATAGAAAAGAATTTGCCAACCATCAGCGTCTTCGACAAGCCGCAGCAAAATGCCATTGCCGCTTAGGAACAGACCGCCAATGAGAACCAGAAGGACGCCGAGCCCGTATTGTCGATTTTGCATAAAGTCCGTTCCTGAAATCTACGGCGAATAGCAGTCTGAACGTTGTTGGGCCATTGCCTCACAGCGCGATTACTACATCCAGGGAATCTACCGGTACGGTAACGGAAATAGGATTAGAAAAAATGAAAAATGTTGGTAAATGCAATTACTCGCATCAGTAACCAAAACCCAAACTCGGATGTGCTTTTATTATCGAATCTCGCAATGCGAGACCCTTCGTTCGCCTACCAGCAGGCGAAATCCTCAGCGCGTTTATTTGAAGACCGGCGGAAAATGGATGATCTGGCGAATAAGCACATCTGGTGGCTAATTGAAGGTTAGCCACCAGAGTGCCGTACTCGGTGTATTTTCGCGTGCGCCGGCCCAGATTAAGAAGTGACACCCTAAGTCTACGTCAGGGGCCTCAAGTCGGCAGCTCCACAAACGTAGACCGTCGAACAGCCTGGTTCAGTCTCTAGGCGTCAGCTTCAGCAGCCGCCCCGTACCTTCACCGGATTCGTCCTCGAGCACCCACAGATTTCCTTGCGGTCCCTGCTTGACGCTGCGAATCCGCGCACCCATATCGAAGCGTTCTAATTCCGCAGCATTTTCTCCATCGATACCAATGCGAATGATTGCCTGAGAAGAGAGTCCCGAGATCAAAAGATTGCCCTTCCAATCCGAAAACGCATCACCACTGTAAGCAATCATGTTTCCCGGTGAAATAACGGGCGTCCACCATACCGACGGCTCATCGAAATCCGAATTTGTATCGTGATCAGGAATATCACGGCCGTCGTAATGATCACCGTTCGAGACCACCGGATAACCGTAATTTCCGCCGCGCACGATTCGGTTCAACTCGTCTCCGCCGGCAGGACCCATTTCGACGACCCATAGCTGGCCATCGAGATCGAAATTCAACCCGAGTGGATTGCGATGACCGCGCGACCAGATTTGTGTGTATACACCTTCATCGTCAACGAATGAATCTTGATCACGGTATTTAACGAAAGGATTGTCAGACGGAATCGATCCATCGTCGTGTAAACGCAGGACTTTGCCGAGGTTGCTTTGCATGTCTTGCGCTGGTGTAAATTTCTGGCGGTCACCGGAGGAAATCCACAGATAACCATCATCATCGAACACCATACGATGGCCGTAATGCCCATAACCGATGACCTTTGGATATTGCCTCCAGATAACGTCAACGTCAGACAGCGTGCCACCTTGTTCGGCCAGTGTCAGCACACCACGAGCGACTGCCGCGCCGCGCGTGCCTCCGGCTCCGCCTTCAGCGTAACTTACGTAGACAAACCCGTTCGACTCGAAGTTCGGATGGAGTACGACATCAGCGAATCCACCCTGCCCGCCGTAATCAACATCTGGCAGTCCCCGGACAGCTCGAAATGACTCGCCGTCCTGACCGACAATCTGCAGACTGCCTTTTTTCTCTGTCACCAGCATTCGGCCGTCAGGCAAAAATGCCATCGCCCAAGGCTCGTCAAATGTCGTGATGTGGGTAACGTCGAATGGAAGACGGGTCTGTGCTTGCGAAGTGGCCGTCGCAAACACGCAAATCGAAATTGTTAGTAATTTTTTCATCATCATCGATCTCTGCCAGTAATTGTCCCGGTACTCTAGCGAAAGATCGCGACACACACCAATGGTTCCGCCAACCGATAGGCTGCTTTGACCGTTCTTATAACCCAACGCTCGTAGAACACCCCTTTCACTGGCCGGCACGGAAAAATTAACGACTTTCGCGCCTGAATTTAACCTACTTCCAGATTTCTATGTTCCGGTCGGGGCCGGGTTCGATTCCATATTGTGCAGCGAAGTCACCCTGGTTCACAGCGAGGCCGATATTCAAAATATCGTTAACGTACAACGCCGGGTCGCCGAGCTCGACGCCACCGAATGAACTTACAAAGCGGACTTTTTCCTCGAACAAGGTGCTTTCTCCATCGGTAATTCTCACCCAGGCGAAGTCGCCTGCCGCTACTCCAAGCCGGTCAAATAACTCGGTATCTATATTGGTCCAGACATTACCGTAGTGAATATCCAGAATAGGAATGTTGCCCTCAATCCTTCCATTGACGAGCGACGGCTTTTTATACTCGATACTAACCACCGACCGATCCTGAACGGGTCCGACCTGCTCGTAGCGAATCGTTCCTGATGCCAAACGCGCGCCCGTATACGCATAGACGTCGCGACCATGAAAAGTGTGGGACCGTTCGGATCCCTCCAGTCTGTTCACTGCCTCATCTATCTTCCGCACTGCCGCGATTCCCAACGTCTCAGCCACGAGTGTCAATGAACCGTTATCAGGGCTAACGAAAAAGTGACCAGACTTCGTTTTCAGCACAACAGACTGTCTGTCGGTACCCACTCCGGGGTCAACGACAGAGACAAAAACGGTACCTGCCGGCCAGTATTTGGCCGTCTGATTTAATCGGTAGGCTGCTTCCCAGATATTGAATACTGGAATTTCATGTGTGATGTCAAACATCTTAAGTTCTGGAGAAACTCCATAGGCCACGCCCTTCATTGACGCAACAGCTGGCTCCTCCAGACCAAAATCTGATTGAAATACGAGCGCATTCTGTGACCAAACAACCTGGCTGACACAGAAAATAGCCAGACCAATGCCAGCTATGACTGAACTGCGCTTGAGCATTACTCTCTCCGTTTAAGTCCCCGGCCAGGGGCCAGAATTTATTCTATTCCGCGGCGCACTCTCTGAATCCGTTTTCGAGATCCTCGAGAATGTCGGACAGGTGTTCCAATCCGACATGCAAACGCACAATATTTTCGCTGCGGCGACTACCGGAGCTCGTCCCATATTCTTTTCTGTTAACGGTCTTCGCCAGGCTTTCAAAACCTCCCCAAGAACTGCCAATCGAAAATATTTTCAAACTATTTAAGAAACGTTTGGTATCGAATGCCTCATCAAATACCACGGTGACAAGCCCGTTGGTTCCTTTCGCATCGCGCTGCCAGATGGCGTGCCCGGCGTTAGTGGATAAGGCGGGATGTAATACATCTTTGACCGCTTCTTGACCGTCCATCCAGCGCGCAACCTCCAATCCGTTTTCCTCATGCCGCTCCAGTCGCAAATTGAGCGTTCTCATGCCGCGCAATGTAGCGTATGCCTCATCTGGCGCAAGCATTTGCCCCGACGCCAAAACAGCCTGGCGCAGCGGGCCAGCTGCCGCCCCACGGGCCGTCGCCGCGCCCATCATGACGTCGGCATGACCGCTGAGATACTTGGTCCCGGCAATGATGGACACGTCACAGCCGAGTTGCAGCGGATGATAAAGCCACCCCGACCCGTAAGTATTGTCGGCAATGACAACGACGTCGTTTTCATGTGCGCTTTTGCAAAGCGCTGGCAGGTCCATCACTTCCATTGTTTCTGAACCCGGCGACTCAACAAAAATCACCTTTGTATTAGGCTTGATCCATGGCGAGACGTCGGTCGCATCCCAAGGGAAAGGCTCAACCTCTACACCATTGGGTTTCAGAAACTGCTCACAAACAGTGTGCGTTGCGTGAAAGGATGTCTCGGCAATTAACACGTGATCACCCTTACGTAGAAACGCCTGCAGGGTCGTCGCAATGGCAGCAACACCGGAAGGAAACAACCAACATCCGTCACCGCCCTCCATGTCATTGATCGCCTGCATGAGCGCGTGCGCTGTCGTGGTACCGCGTCGACCGTACGACATGACGCTGTCGTCCAGCTCTCGTGCCGCCAGCGTGTTGCTGTAACTCTCTATCGAGTCGTGCAGTATGGTCGATGCACGTACAACGGGAGGATTGGCAGAAGCCGGGAGATCACCACGGCCATAGTGCAATAACTTCGTTTCTCGACGCATTGAATTCGTCACTCCGACATAAATTGTGTTCGCGGATTCAGCACAGAACGTTCCTGCGCATCCAGTTGGTCGATAAGCCCGACCTCCCACGCCAGATAGCGCCGAGCAGCATCCATATTTCCGTCATGTCGGTCGTGCACGAAGAACAAGTAGTCGATGCACTCGTCATCAGAGGGTTCATCCGGAGTGCTAATGACCGTATAACCGGCGTTCATCCAGATCGCCAAAGATCCTTTACTACAACGCACATTAGTGAACCCAAGCACATTGAGTTCGATGACTATTCCTTCGATCAGGGCCGCATCATGTCCGGTAACCAAAACATCCTCGTCAGGCGCTAAAGCCAATCGATCAAGTCGTGCACGGGTTACCCAAACTGCGCCATCAATGTGCGCTTCCCTGAACTGCATTCCCGGTGACGCATCCAGTATTTTCAAACCGCGAGCATGGTTCGCTTGAGGAAGCGCCTCGAACTGAATTGTATTTACACCGATTTGCTGAAAACCTGAGGCGTCCGACGTTCCGGCTCGGGCATCTGCGTCGAGGAGATAAACATCATGACCCATATCCTGTAACCGAATAGCCGTCGTTGCTGCCCGCAACTGATTGTCGTCACTTAACACGATGCGAGCATTCCTAACGGCGACATATTGATCGGTCGCTTGCACTAACTGTCCGCCAGGCGCGTGGCGCGAATTCGGCCAATGAGATTTTTCAAACTCGCTTTTCGTTCTCACATCGAGCAGGTACGTCGTGCGATCCTTGTTGTTCAGCCAGTCGGCCACCATAGTGGGTGCAATCAATTTCAGCTGGCCTGCAGCAATGAGCGCCTGCGCGCTTGCCGTCATACGAGCGAACTGATGATCGTCTGGTTCGGGAAGCGCCTGCGGCAAAACACCATGATCCAGATCAAGGCCCGCAAGTCGCCAACCCTGAGTGCCATTTTCCAGGGCGAAGATCGGATTTTTGATATTCAACACTCGGAGTCCTTCAACACCCAGTATGGAACGGGTCCGACCGGCACAATTAATGACAATAGTCGTGGCTTCGTCCGGCACCAAAGACTGAATGCGAAATCCTAACTCTGCATTCGGACAGCAGAGCGCACCCGGAAGAGACATATTTTGATACTCCTCGGGAGATCTGCCATCCAAAACGACCACTGACGGATCGCGTTCAAGCAGCGCACTCAGCTCACTGGCGGTAACGCTTGGTGTTTCGGCAACATGCTCGAGGAGCTCACCGTAAGTCTTGGACTGGACATTAACACCCTTATACAAGGTGTAACCCGCCGCAACCCAGGCCGGGGCACCGCCTTCCAATATCGAGACGTTTTGGTAGCCGAGTGACTCGAATTGAGATGCGGCTCGAGCGGCAACGCCATCACCGTCGTCTAACAGAACAAGATGAACATCTTTTCTGGGCAGCAATAAAGGGGCCCGCGCTTCAAGACGACTGTAGGGAAATGGCACGCTGAAGAATGGGTGACCTTCCCCATATTGGCCATATTCCCGAACATCCAGGAGAGCAATTTCATCCTCCGCCGTTAGTAACGGCTTCAGTGCATGAGCGGTGATTGAATTCAAGTTACTCTCTTAGCCAATGGTCTTTACGCCGACGTCCATAATCTTGTACGTGCCGTTCTCAAGGTCAAATGCTTTGCGCTCGGAGAGCGACTCCAGTGGCCGCCCATAAAGATGCAAATGCCTAATGATCTGGTCGCCACGCACCTCAAAATTGTGAATATCGTCCCGCATCATCGCTATTGCGTTTCCCGGTCCAACTGCGATCACATCGTCCATCGTTAACGTCGCTTTTCCATCGACACTACCGTCATCGGTACGGGTATAGAACATGTTGTGCTCAACACCTTCGACGGCGGCGATGCAGGCCCAGGTTGTATGATCGTGTGGAGGCACTTTTTTTCCAGACCGAACTACGTTGAGGTATAGAGAAATCCCCCCATTCAGCTCGCTGGCAATAAGGTATCGGTTCTGTAACTCATCCTCCGGCGGGGACGGGTATTCTTCCTCCGACCAAAACTCGGGTCGCGCCGCTAGTGACAGAAGTTGAGTACGAATTTCATCCAGACACTGACGATCGATTTCTCTCGAGTCGCTAAGCGAACGCGTTTCTTCGACAAACTTCGCCGCTAGTTCTGATCTGTTTTCCTGCATATCTACCATTGTGCTCTCCAGGTAACGCTACGTTACCGCCTTACTTTTTAGACTTCCTCTTGCGTTCGACTTCGCAAATGACGAACGATAGGAACTACCCACATCAGACCAGCAACGACGATCATCACCGCACTAATTGGGTGATTCTTAATATCGACGAAAACCAACCAGCTGCCGCCTGATACAGACAACGAATTAGACAACGCAGATTCCATTTGGCCGCCTAAAACCAGGCCTAGAATTGCGGGTCCCAGCGGTATGTTGGCGAGCTTCATAAGATACGCGACCAAGCCAGCGCTCAACGCGACCCCGATATTAAAGCTGTTCGCGCCGTCTGCATAGGCGCCGAGCATACACAGAAGAACAATGACGCCAACCAACACTTCTTTTTTGATTGCAAAAACTGTGCGAGACACCGACTTAATGACCAGGAAGGCAACGGGCCACATCAGGAGGTTCGCTACTAAGAATGCGACAATGATCATCCACGCAATATCTGCATGCTGTGCGAATAACAAAGGCCCAGGCACCATTCCTTGTACGCCAAGGGCGCCAATGAATAGAGCGGACGTGGAATTACCGGGAATACCGAGTGACAATAACGGCACCATCGAACTCGCCGTCACTGCATTGTTTGCCGATTCCGGCGCGGCAATACCTTCCGGCGCACCTTCGCCCCACTTAGATTCATCAGGATTATGCGCGAACAAACGTTTGAACCGCCGCGCTGCCTGATCGTAAGAAAGATAGATCGCCATCAACATTCCCGCACCGGGTAGCATGCCAATGAGATTACCGATGGTAATGCTGGTGGCCCACACGGGTATCAACCGTCGAATTAGACGCTTGCCGAGTCGCATAGAACCGATTCGAGGCAAGGCTTCCGACCGGCCGGATTCAGATCGCTCGCGGGCAATATCAGCGACCAACTCGAACACCGATGCGACACCAAACAGTCCCACTAACAGCGGAACGAACGGCACGCCTTCTATCAGGTTGACGTTGTCAAACGTATAACGCGGGTAGCCGGTGGTGAGGCTGAATCCAATCGTTGAAACGAGTAGCCCGATTAATGCCGAAACCAGGCCTCGCAGAACATTTCCAGCTAACAGTCCGACAACACTCGACAGCCCAAGAATTGTCAGCGCGAAGGTTTCTACAAAACCGAAAAGTAACGCCAAATTCGCTAACAGCGGCGCAAACAGCAGCAATACAATTGAACATACAACTCCACCAATAACGGAAGATGTGATCGCGATTGAGAGTGCTTTGCCAGCCTGGCCCTGGCGCGCCATCGCATTACCGTCGACAGCGGTCAACAACGCCGACGCCGTGCCCGGCACTTTGATCATAATCGCAGGAATTGCACCGCCAGTTGCCGCTGCACAGTAAACACCTACCATTAGTGCCAGGGCTTGAGCCGCCGGCAGAGCGAATGAAAACGGAATAAAAACGGCAAACGCAATATTGTCATTGATGCCTGGAATTGAACCTACAATTAAGCCCGCGAATAGGCCAATGACTAGCATCAAGAGAACACTAGGTTCCAGAAGCGTCGTGAAACCAATTGCTATCAAGTCCACTTCAGAAACCCTGGAGTGCGTTTGGTAATAGTGATGCTGGCATCGGGATGTCCAACAATTTCACAAACAACATATACGCCAACGCGGTGACCAATACAGCTATAAACGCAATATGTGCCGGACGTCGCACGCCCGTGATCCATAGAAGCGAGGCCTGCATGACAAATGTTGGCAAGACAAAGCCCATGCCACCCGAAAATGCTGCCGCCCAGGCGGTCACGATCGCCGCTGCAAGCAAGACTGCAGTGTATTTTTCAGCAGAGGATGCGACTGCTCTCTGAGTGAGCAATGCATGAACTAATATTGCCGTTCCCGTTACGGCGAGTGCGAGAGCAACAGCCAGTGGGAAAAATCGCGACTCGCCATCGAAGCTCAACGCTCGGAACGATGCCAGTCCGCCGACAACCGTTAATAGAGCGCCTGTCACGGAGCTTCGAAAATCGAACTTCGATTTCTTGATTAAATCCGGCAAAATTATTTTTCTTTTTCTCTAGGTGACTAAGTCGACGCCTGGTCAGAAAAGCTGATTAGTTACCCAAGCCGTGTGCGGCGATAACCGTACTTGTTAGATTCTTATACTCAGCGATCGCTTTCTGGAATTCCTGTGCATCTTGATAAACGGGCTTGTACCCGGCCGCCTCCATTTTTCGTCGATACTCCGGAGATGCATGTACTTCTGCCAGCAGATCCGAAAGAAAATTGACGGCGTCATCCGGGGTTCCCGCTGGAACTGCCCAGCCGCGAAAAGTTGCCCAAACCGGTACGCCTAAGCCCGATTCCTGGAATGTTGGGACATCCGGAAAATCCGGATCGCGAGATTCTGACGCGATAGCAAGTATGCGTATGCTGCCGCCTCGTGCATGGCTAGCCGTTTCGCCCAGTGGCCAGAAACCACCATCGACGTGGTTCCCCATAACCGTTTGCAGCTGATTACCGAATCCCCGGACCGGGAGATAGTTAAAGGTAAGATCCGTATTTTGCTCAATCGCCAGGCCAACCATGTGATGTGCCGTCGCGATGCCGGCAGTAACCATATTGGGCTCGCGTTTCTTTGCTGTCTCAATCAAGTCCGCGACGCTCGTGAGGGTCGAATCGGCCGCTACCGCGATGACGTCTGGATCGAAATTGTAAATGGCGATTGGCTCAAAATCGTCAATCGAGTAGCTGGCACCTTTTAATGTCGGATTCGTGATAACGGAGTTGGTCATCGCCAGGATCGTATATCCGTCAGCGCGTGCACGAGAAACAAATGTCTGACCAACAATTCCACCTCCGCCCGATCGATTCACTACAGAAATTTTTCTGCCATCCAGGATTTCGTTCGCTGCTTCAACAATGATTCTCGACGTCGTGTCACCGGCGCCGCCTGGCTCGAACGGGACAACCAATCGAATATCTTTCTGCGGGAATTCTGCACCGTAACTAATCGATGTTACGAACAGCAGAATAAAAGTTGCTACTAAATTTTTTCTTATCACGTGAACTCCTGCGTCAGCGGATCATTGTATACGATTAATCTCTGACGCTGTCGCTGCAGGACATGGAAACCGAACCATCAGAAAACCGGTCTGGTCATAAACCGGTGGTATCGTAATGTCACCTGGATTGGTCTACAGGCCGCATCCGCTCCTGCGGATACGGTTCAGGGTTTGGCTACGACGACTGCCTTTCCTGATTTTCGGTTGTATTGGTCAAACGGGAAAAGTTTGTCGGCGATGACGATCATCTGCTCGACCGGCTTGTCACCGCCATTGCCCATCCTGAAACCGATGATGCCGTTCGGCATAATCTTGACGAGATTGCCGCCGTAGCCGTTCATTGAGGGAATGGTGTAGGTCTTTCCTGAGGTCGTCGTGTAATTCTCATGCCAAACAGTCAGGTGGTAGGTGTTTTCGCCATATCGATTTGACGCACCCGCTGGCAAGCCCCGTTCGTCGGTGTCATAGAGCGCCTCTGCCAATCCACTCGCGCTCAGCAATTGCGCGCCGTTGTGCATGCCGCGGCTTTCAATCAGCCCAGCGATTTTGGCGATGTCATCAATCGTCAGATAAACACCCCAGGCCAGCAATGGCACAGGCGGCCTATCGGTTTCCCACGTTTGGCTCATCGGCAGGTGATGTACGCCAATTGGGCCGTACACCTCATCCTGCATCATCTGCCACAGATCGGCATCGCGCCCTTCCTTGCTCCGATAAAGATTGGCCAACGCAACCGCACCGATAAAAATATCCCGATCTCGATAACGAGCGACTTCGCCCGGCCCCCACGGATAGTTGGGCACTTGAAAAAGTAAATCCAGCTTAGCCTGTGTTGTAGGTGCGAACATCCAATCCATGTATGCATCGGTGTCGATGTCGTAGTTGCCGTCACTGAAAACATTCGGATTGGTATTGATCGATCCAGGACCGATGCCTGTTGCCATGCTCATGGCATGCCGAAAGGTGACGTTCTCCCAGCCGTCGTGATTCGCAGTGACCTGAACGTAATCCTTTATCTTGTAATCAAGAATCTCATCGCCGTATTTTTCTGCCATTCTCATCAGCGTCACCAAACCGGTGATCGTTTTCGTCACCGACCACACGCCATGCCGCATTTCGCGAGGATACGGATAGTCACCGTACGGCGTGGCCATCGAGTGCACATACACATCGCCATCGATTACGAGACCGCCGGCAACGACCAGTTGCGGATCGATTCCGGTATCGAAGTCTGCGAAAAGCCCGGCGCCGTAGGTATCTTCAAGTTCTGACCAGTCGCGCCAAGCGAGTTGATCCGAAAGCTCGGCATCGAACTGAGAGAGTAATGGTTCGGTTGCGATAACCTGCGGCGTATACGCAATCGGTTGCTGATTCCAGGCGACGAATTTCGTCGCGACCATGAACGGTGATAGTTGTTGCACGATTTGGTATCGAAGTTCCGAGACAGAATCATCGTCGTACAGAAATGTCGCTATGCCGTTGTAGGTTTCGTTCTCAAATAGATTTGTCAGAAAGAACGGGAACGATGCGCGTGACATACCGTCGTCATTTTCTTCTGACCAGACGCGCCCGGGACCCGCATGAAAATGCCAATAACTATCGCCGCCGAGCGGTTCGATGATATTCCGTTCGACAGGTACGAGATATTCGCCGTGCGACACGAATTGCAGCGTCACACCAGGAAATAGCTGGGTTTTTCGGCCCCGAATAACGACCGGCTTTATAGCCGCAGGCTCGGTACGCATTGTATGTTCAAGAATAGCAATCGCACCGGAGAACTGATGCTGTGGCGTAGCACCGTCTATCGGTATGAAATTGTGATTGGCCACCGGAGAATTCGGAGAATAAGTGCTAGACGTCAGTTGGTTGTGAGTGGCCTGGTCCCGATTTAACTGATCAGCGACAGCACAGCCAGCATGCATGTACAGAAACGTTGCAATAACGCTAAAAAGGATTCTATTGGTCTGCACTGCTTTCCCCATTTTGCCTTGTGCCAAGAATTGGAAATACTATCGCGAATCCCAATCCGGAAGTGCCGGGCACCGTATAATTCCCTAACGCCCACCGTTGTTGGCATCACTGCCTTAGGACGCTACCATCCTTAGGAAATTCGCGCCGATCTCGACACGGCGATACCTGCAGATACTATAGATCTCCGGATTCTTGAACAGTATTGAAAGGACACACGATGTCACTACCGGTTAGCGCCATTGTTGGTGCTGGAGAAGTTCTGGGCTAGGCGACGCACTATTTGCGATTGAACAGGACGACTACTTGCAGTTTCGTCTGAGTTGGTACTACTAATAGGCGAAAGCGCGATTCAACCCTAAGCCCTACCAGCCAATCCCGCGCGAGGACTTAGTTTACATTGCCTATACGCAATGGCGCGAACAGTGGGCTTCTGCGTTAAAGTTTTCTATTCTTTACAGGAAATTTCCATGGCAATCAAACAAGTCAAATCTGTAGCCAATATCCCTTCAGAGGAACTCGATGATTGGGGTCCGGTGGAATTACCTGTTTCGGAGTAGGTATCAAATCTTCGCGGGCGCATTATTAACGAAAACGAGGACGGCTCGGAGGCCGGAATCTGGGAATGCACGCCAGGCACATGGACGCGGCAGGTTATGGATGCCGAAATCAGTACATTCGTTAAGGGACATGCCTTGTTTCATCCGGACGATGGTGAAACGATCGATATAAAGACGGGCGATACCGTGTATTTTGACAACAACAGCAAAGGAACCTGGGAAGTGTCGGATACTGTCCGCAAAGCCTATCTGACCTTTAAGCGAAGCCCGTAAAAACAGGATAAATCAGAATGACTGACGACGGCAGCAAACCTCTCCACCATCGGACTGAGTTCGACGACTGGCGGTCTTTGACCATTGGTATCTACATGGCGCTCGCCGGCTATGCGGTAATGGTCGGTCTACCCGTCATCAGCACGTCATGGGTTGGCAACCTGGGGTTCTCCGCCGTCCAAGTAGGTCGGGTGGCGGGTGCGGATCTCGGTGGGCTGGCGATCGGCGCTGTAATCTCCGCGATATTTATTGCCAGGATTAATCGTCGTTATATGGCGGTAGGTGCGGCACTGTTCGCGATTGCCGCAAACGCACTATGTATCTTTTACCAAAGTTACGAGGCCATGCTTTGGTTGCGCCTAGCCTCGGGCATCGGTGCAGGAATTTATACCGGTATTGCCGTAGCAACGATCGGTGGCCATTCCAGACCTGCATTCGCGTTCGGCCTTGAATTGTTTGCATTCGCCGGTTCGCAGGGCGCCGAACTCAAACTCTTGCCATACCTCTCTATTGAGGGTGTCTACATAGCGCTGATCGTCAGCTACGTGGTCGGCCTCTTATTTATATCTTGGCTACCCGCGCGTCCGGCCAACCAAACCTTGAATGTCGATATAGATGTCGAGAACCCTGACGGCGAACCTCAAGCTGAGAAAAACCACGTCCCGACTTACGTACCATGGATGGTGTTGGGAGCAATCGTGCTTACCTATATCAACATCGGCGCCTATTGGACTTACATCGAATTGTCCACGGTAGACTCTGATGCCTCGCCGGAATGGGTCGCCAGCATGCTGTGGATCTCCTCCGTGTTCTCTGTGATCGGCTGCCTGTTTGCCGTGCTACTAAGCAATCGCTACGGGCTCGCACGTCCGTTGCTCGTCACCTTGGTTTTTCAGGCCGGCATCGTGCTCATGCTGGTTTTCGGTATCACTAATTTTGCCGTTGCGTTCAGCATGTTCTTCTTTAACTTCTGCTGGATTTTCGTGGATATTTATCAAGCAGCGACCATCTCAAATGTTGATCGGTCCGGTCGCTTCCCTGCGATGATTCCTGCCGCACAGGGCTTGGGCAATTTTCTTGGCCCGAATATCGGGGCATCGGTACTGGCCTATGGTTTTGGATACAACGGCGTGTTCATCGTGTGTGCGATCGCGTCGATTGCGGCGATGCTTGTTTATCTCTATATGTACTTGATGTTGAAAAAGACGATTCCAGCGCTCGCCGACTCATCTTGAGCAACCAATGCCGTAAGAAAGTTAGTTCATAAAGACACCATTTGATTCTTTGCTGACGCGTGCAGGATCCTATAGGCAAGGTAGCCAGCTCGATACTGCAACATCGACCATTTCGCGTCCGTCCCGAATAGTCGAATTTTTTAATTGAGGAATAGAAGTAATGCCAGAAATCAGTGTTCAACATCAGTGTGCGGCGCTAACAGACTTAGTCGATTGTGAATCTTTCGGTGCACCCATCGGCGACTTGCCAAAACAGACCGACTCCAGTTTCTACGGGGAAGGAAATCTTACTACCGGCACATGGGAATGCGCCCCTGGAAAATTGCAGCTGGACTTGAATATCACGGAGTTCTGCCACTTGCTAAAGGGTCATTGGATCCTGACCTCCGAATCAGGGCAGGTCACTGAAATTAAAGCGGGCGATAGCTGGGTTTTCCCAAAAGGGTGGAAAGGCACAGCCGAAGTGGTGGACACTGTTCGCAAAGTTTATTTGATTGTGAGCTAGGGTTAGCCGGGAGGATTGTGATCAGGGGTCAATCCGCACGAATTGGTAAAGCGAGGAATCGCGCATCGATTTCAAACCGAACACGTTCGAGGCACGAATGTGACACAGGTTAATCCTACGCGGACACTGCCCAGCCGATTCGTGCTCGCCGTCACCGTTGGCGGTGTTATTGGCCTCGGTATCCTGCGTGGCCCCGGTGAAATCGCCGAGGTCATCACGGATTCCACGTTGTACCTCGCACTCTGGCTGTTCGCGGGTCTGTTTGTACTGCTGAGCACGGCCGTTACCGTCGAACTGGTCGGCATGACGCCGCGATCGGGCGGCTTTTACTCGCTGATACGCCGCGCATATGGGCCTTACACCGGCTTCGTCATAGGTTGGGCAGACTGGCTCACTTATGCTGCGGATCTCGCCCTGAAAGCGGTGGTCATTATCGAGTTTGTTTCCATTCTGATTCCTGAATCGTCAGCGTGGAGTACGCCGCTCGCCATTGCGGTGACAAGCCTCTTCGCGACAATTCAGCTGCGCGGAATCGGTCTAGGTGCACTGATCCAGGAAACCGCAACCTCTTTGATCGGACTGGTCGTATTTGTATTGGCACTTGTGCTGTTTTTTGCGGGCGCTACAGAGATCAGCGCGGCAGATTCTGTGTCTGTGGATCGCTCATACAATGACTGGAGTCTGGTGATCGCAACTATCATCTTTACCTACGACGGTTGGTTGTATGCGTCGTACTTCAGCGGTGAAATTCAAGGCGGCCCCGGTGCGGTAGCGCGATCCTGCATCAAAGGCATGGTTATCGTCATCGTTTTGTACATGCTGCTGAATCTCGCACTCGTGAATAGCGTCGGACTGGCACCACTTGTTGGAAGCGAACTGGCGCTGGCACGTGCGCTTGAGCTTGCCGTGCACCCGGCAGCAGGCACCGTCATCGTTGTTGCCGCCATACTGATTTTACTAAGTCATCAGAATCTCGAGTACATGACCGGACCGCGGATTCTCCAGGCACTTTCGGAGGATGGTTTCGCCGCACGCCAGGCGGGTGTTGTCGGCAAAGGCGGCAATCCTGTCTGGGCAGTTGTATTTACCTGGGCAGTATCAGTCGGGCTGATTTTGTTGGGCGGCTTTGAGTTTCTTCTGTTGTTTTCCGTATTCCTGTTTGTACCGCTTTATCTCGCGTTGATTATCGGCGTTTTGGTAATGCGGAAGCGCGAGCCCAACACCGAACGTCCGATCCTGGCGTGGGGCCACCCTTACAGCACAATCTTCTGTCTGATCGCGTGGGCCATCATTACGTTATTCCAAGCCTACGTCGAAATAGAAACCGCAGTGTATGCGGTGGCTATGGCGGCCGTGTCCTGGCCGGTGTATCGGTATCTCGCCCGCAGGTCTGTCTGATAAGTCGTATCAGACGCCGTCCTGCGCGTCCGCGTCTTCTGCCGATCCAATCTGCCCTCGCTCCTCTCGCCATGCCGGTTCGGGGGGCGTATCGACCCAGGCAGGACAGTCGCCGCGGAAAGTGCCGATTCTGTCATCGCCACTGCCATGTGGCATGTAGCCCAGTAGCGCACGCATACGCGGCCCGAATTGGATCGCAACATCCGGCGGCGTATCCAGATACTGATTCGATTCCTGCCGCAGCCACCCAAGAGAGTAAGTGTTGATGAGTCCCATGCGCGACCCCTCACTGTTGTTCGCGCCGCCTCCATGCCAGGTCGAACCCAGGTAAAAAAGAACGGAGCCTTTTGGCATCACGGTCGATTCCCATTTAGTAACGTCGGGCAGATGCCAGGACCGGAGGAAACGGTGGCTGCGCGGTACAACGCGGGTACCACCGTTCTCCACCGTGAAATCATCCAGCGCCCACATAGCGCCCATTAGAAGTTCCATTCCTGGGTTCTCGAGCGGATATAAAGAATCATCCCGGTGTAATGCCTGGCCGGACTCGCCGGGCATTATTTCGATCGCAGTCATGCTGCCAAGCGTATAAGTTGCGCAATGCGGCAAGAGAATCTCGTCCGCGACGGCAAGCGCCAGATCGTGGTCCATCAGAGCGGCGGCACTGGGCGCTGCTCGCAGCAAGCCAAATGCCGCTCGCAGCGTGCTGCTACCGTTAAATTCGCCGAGCGTATTGAGCCCTACCGAATCAAGTTTCGGCCGCAATTCGGATATAACGGTATCGATCAAATCATGCTCGGCCACGTTGGTTACGACGACCGCACCATCACGCCGCAAGGCTTCGACGACGCTCTGAATCGTGGCCGAATTATCGAAATACGCTATTCCCACTAAAGTTCTCCTGGTGCCCGCGTTTGCGGGCCTGCGGATGTTGATCGCTCGAGTATAAAGTATCCGCCGTAGCCGATGAAATGGACCATTGCAATTGTGTGCCTCGATCGGGGTAAGGAGGTCAGATCTATTTAGGCGAACGATTTGTTGCACCGCCGCTTGCGACGCGATTCTCTGACTGATGACGAATTCGCCGGCGTACGGCTAAACAGAATGACCGCAATTGGTATTCCGGAGGCAGTACAAGTCATTAATTGAAGTCAGTTAATTTAACAGCCCGTCCAATTTAACCGTTGAATTGTGCCGGTTGCCGGCACTCCGTTCAGCACGGAGGCAACTGGTGCACCACCTCCGCCGCCACCACCGAGAACCAAGGTAAGTAGTGCAGCAACCAGCATAGCCAAAACATTTTTCATCTGTCTGTCCCTCGTACAGAATGTCAATTTGTTGGCTTAACGATACTCGCGCTTAGATCTCGGCATTGTGCAACTTTGGGCGAAAAACGCCGGCGCAAAAAATATTGCGGCGAAACCATGCGCGGTCACCCACGGTAGTTTTATCGAAGCTGTCGCAGAACACCAGAGAAACGGAATTTCACCCGCCGAGTTCGGATGCAGACGACGTCATGACACCTTGCTAATTAGCGGGCGCTCTCATTTGGCTCCGCGCGACGATGGCTTCGGCTTACCCCTGACCTTGGGCTTTGCAGTGGACTTTATCTTGAGCTTGCCCTTTAAACGTGCTTTTGGACTTGGCTTACCCTCTGAACGTCCGTTTGGACTCGGCTTACCTTTTGAATACGCTTTTGGCTTCGACTTACCTTCAGAGCGCGCTTTTGGACTTGGCTTACTATCTGAATATCCTTTTGGCTTTGACTTACCTTCGGCGCGTGCTTTTGGACTTGGCTTACTATCTGAATGTCCTCTTGGCTTTGACTTACCCTCAGAACGTCCCTTTGGATTTGGCTTACTCTTTCGTTTACCCGGTTGAGCTTCACCGTGCCGACTGATGTTCATCAACTGACCACAAATCCGGGTCTTCTTCAGGTCGATCAATACGTCGTCTGGCATGCCGACAGGTAGATCGATCAAACTAAATTCCGAGTCAATTTCGATTGACCCGATGTGCTTGCCATCTAATCCAGATTCATTTGCAATAGCGCCAACGATGTTTCCGGGCTTAACGCCGTGCACATGACCTACCTCTATCCGGAAACGTTCTTGTCCATCTCCAATATCCCGAAGCGACTTCCTATTGGCCTTATTGCTATTCTTTTCATGGCCGTTGTCTTTGCCTTTACCTTTTTCTTTGAATTTATCCGCACTGAGTAACATCGATTTGCCACCGGTAGACATCTTTGCCAGAGCGGCAGCAATTTCAACGGCGGGCACGTCATGCTCCTGGCGGTATTGCTCAATCAAACCCTGCATGAACGCAAGCTCACCGACGGCCAGCGTGTCTGTGATTTTCTGCTTGAAATCAGCAATGCGCTTGTTGTTGACGGTTTCTGTGGTCGGCAACACTAATTGTTCGATTTTCTGCCGTGTCGCCTTTTCGATCGCCGCCAACATGCGTCGTTCACGCGGTGCTACAAACAGGATTGCATCGCCACTCCGCCCTGCTCTGCCCGTACGACCGATGCGGTGAATGTACGCCTCAATGTCATAAGGAACATCATAGTTAATAACGTGGCTTATTCTTTGAACGTCGAGACCACGTGCTGCAACATCGGTGGCAACCAAAATATCGAGAGATCCGTTCTTCAATCGCTCGACCGTTTTCTCGCGATGATTTTGAGCCATATCGCCGTTCATCGCAGCGGCGGCATAGCCGCGGGCCTCAAGTTTCTCGGCAAGCTCTGTCGTCGCAATCTTCGTGCGAACAAACATCAAAATTGCATCGAAGGTTTCAACTTCCAGTATCCGCGTAAGTGCATCAAGTTTGTGTACACCGCTAACCTGCCAATACCGTTGTCGAATAGTTTCTGCGGTTGCAGTCTTCGACTTGATCGAAATTTCCTGCGGATCATTCAGATAGCGGCGAGCGATTCGTTCAACCTGTTTCGGCATCGTCGCTGAAAACAATGCCATCTGACGCTTATCGGGCGTCTGTTCCAGTATCCACTCCACCTCTTCAATGAATCCCATACGTAGCATTTCGTCAGCTTCGTCCAACACCAGTGCCCGTAATCCGTCGAGCTTCAAAGTACCCTTGCGGATGTGATCCTTGAGACGGCCGGGTGTACCAACAACGACCTGCACACCGCGTTTTAGTTGTCTAATTTGACCACCATATTCCTGGCCGCCGTAAACGGGCAGAACGTGAAAGTCTTTAATGTAGGACGCGTAATGTTGAAACGCTTCAGCGACTTGAATGGCCAGCTCGCGGGTTGGCGTCAATGTCAGTACCTGAATTTTATTGCTCTTGACGTCAATGCCGGATAGAAGCGGCAGCGCGAACGCCGCTGTCTTGCCCGTACCCGTTGGCGCATGCCCCAGGATGTCCCGACCGGCCAGCAAATGCGGTATCGCCTGACTTTGAATGGGCGTCGGCGTCTCATAGCCGATCTCATTCAGCACCTTTACTAATGGGTCGGATAATTTAAGGTCACGGAAACTGGTCGTGCCAGCCTTGGCATCGGACTTGGACATCACATTGCTCTAAATTCAGGAAATGCCGGTGGAGACCCCACCGGCGGGCGGCGCATGATACCATCCGGCCGCCAATTCACACTCACCCGGTCCAAGCCCTTGATCTCTGCTGCTAATTTGTCGATTCAGTTCGGCGCCAAACCCTTATTCGAAAACGTATCCGCCACCTTCGGGAATGGCAACCGCTATGGCCTGATTGGTGCAAACGGCAGCGGCAAATCGACTTTGATGAAGATTTTGGCTGGAGAGCTGGAGCCCAGTGCTGGCAACGTTTCTGTAGAACCCAATGCCCGACTCGGGCAGCTGTCACAAGACCAGTTCGCCTACGAGGAATACCGCGTACTAGACGTGGTGATGATGGGCTATGAAAAGTTCTGGGAAGTGAGCCAGGAGCGCGATCGGCTCTATTCGCTCCCTGAAATGAGTGACGAAGAAGGTGTGCAGGTCGCAAACCTTGAGGTCGAATTTGCGGAAATGGACGGGTATTCCGCAGAATCGCGAGCGGGTGAACTACTCGAGGACATCGGAATTCCGGTCAGTCAGCATCATGGCGTCATGAGTGCCGTGGCCCCTGGCTGGAAACTCCGAGTACTGCTCGCACAGGCGTTGTTTTCGGACCCCGACGTGTTGCTCCTCGATGAGCCGACTAATAACCTCGACATCAATACAATCCGCTGGTTGGAAGATTTTCTGGGGTCGAAAAAATCGACGATGATCATCATTTCGCATGATCGTCACTTTCTAAACAGTGTGTGCACACACATGGCCGACCTCGACTACGGCAAGGTGCAGCTATTTCCGGGCAACTACGACGAATACATGACAGCGGCGACGCAAGCTCGCGAACGCATGTACACCGACAATACCAAGAAGAAGGTCAAGATGGCCGAGTTGCAGGCGTTCGTTAGTCGCTTTTCTGCCAATGCATCAAAAGCACGTCAGGCGACCTCGCGTGCGAAGCAACTGGAAAAAATTAAACTCGAGGACATAAAACCCTCAAGCCGTGTCAGCCCGTACATTCGTTTTGAGCAAGAAAAACCTTTGCGTCGACTCGCCGTCGAAGCAACAGAAATGTGCAAGGGATTTGACGATGAGCAACTCTTTAAGGACCTGGACCTGACTATTGATGCCGGCTCTCGCGTAGCGATACTCGGGCAAAACGGTATTGGCAAAACGACTTTGCTTCGGTCTCTGTTAAAACAAATCGACATCGACAGCGGTAACGTTAAGTGGGCGGAAAATGCGAAAGTCGGTTACTTCGCTCAAGATATCGCACCCGAATTTCAGGAAAACGTTAACCTGTTTGATTGGATGTCGCAGTGGCAACCGAAAGGCGCACCCGAGGAATTGTTGCGTGCAACGCTAGGCCGAATGTTGTTTTCGAAAGAAGACAGCGAGAAATCGGTGAAGGTTGTTTCGGGCGGCGAGCAGCGTCGCCTGATGTTCGGCAAACTGACATTACAGTCTCCGAATGTGATCGTTATGGATGAACCTACGAATCACCTCGATATGGAATCCATTGAGGCGCTCAACCTGGCGCTCGAAAATTATCCCGGCACGCTTATCTTTGTGAGTCACGACAGGGATTTTGTATCTTCCCTGGCAACTCGCATCATCGATATGACGCCTGAAAAGATTGTCGACTTTGGCGGCACCTACGAAGAGTACCTGCGTTCTCAAGGATTGATCGATAAGACTCGCGCTGCCTAATTAAGCTCTAGCGCCCAAAAAAAGAGGTTAGATCACTACTGTCCCATAAAGTCGTGGTGAAACCGTTGCTAAGGCTTATCCGACAGGACCTGTGGTCGTGCCGAGTTTAAAGGTGACACCGATTCAGGGCGAAGATTCGTAGGATCGCCTTGATGGACAGGCGTCCGAATGTCGCGGCGGCCATGGACGGCGGAGGCTGCGTCAAAACCCAACACTACGTCTTTGCGAGGAGGCGAAGCCGACGAACTTTTTCGCGGTCTCGGGATTTCCCAGGTGACTCACCCGCGCGACGGTCGAGTTCAGCCGGACACGGACTGGTGATTGCGGGCGGTCAAGCTCACCGTAATCAAATTTCGCCGCAACGATATCGTGCATCGAATGCCTGGGTGCGACCGCCGGAATCATTTGACGGACAAGCAAGCGAGCCACGGACGCGTTCCCATCTGGAAAATGAAAGTCTTCTTTGTAACTATGTTCTTCTGCGCCGTTGTTACGATCTATGTCGTCGTCCAACCCAAGTCCGGCGCCGCCGGGTAAGCCATAGCGGAACGCAGCAATGGCAGGTGCTAAGTCCGTGCCAATGCCCATGTATCCACCGTGCCACATCCAGAAAAAATCGATCACCTCGCTACTAGCGTCGACGTGCTCCTGTAAAAAATCTGTGTAAGACGTCGAGCGCACAATAGACAGCTTCTCTTCCCGTGACTTTCCCTCGAGGTAATTTACCTTGTCACAAAACAAGGAAAAGATTTGCTGCTGTGCGCCTGTGGACAATGGCGTCTTATCTAAGAATGCGCGCACCGCATCCGGATCGCCGACAGTATTTTCCAATTCGGCAGGTATCGTCACATATGCGTGTTGTTGTTCGCTCAATGGAATGCTGGGATCACCTGCAACTAGCGCATCTTTTCCAAAGGTTTTCTCATCAAAAAACACACCGCACTGCATTCCCAATGACGGATACAAACCATGGTCAAAGACTTTGGGTGCGAGACTTACGTCAACTCCAATATCGTTCATCAATGTTTTCGCAGCGTCCGGGTATCTCCATGGCGCTTCGATGTATTCGGTACCACCTAGGTCGACGAGGGTACGACCTTTGTATTCGAATTCATTTCGCTTGGCGTGACCGCCGAAGTCGTCGTGGTTCTCAATGATCAATATGCGCGCATCAGGTCCAACTTCTTTACGGAAAAATGCGCCGCAGAAAGATCGCTTAACCCGCCACCAACCACGACGAGGTCGTATTCTTCACCTGTATCAGTCGAATCGGATGGATCATCGAAACGTGCACCATCATGTAACTGGTGCCCTACTTCGAACGACCCTGGATGGCTCCCCCGCGATCCGCCCCGGACAGGCGGATAGTAACCGGGCCTGTTTTAGGCGCTGTTCGATGACTCCAGCCCCGCCAAAGCCTGCTACAAGGGAGACCCAAGCAGCGAACCACCAACGGCAATCGAGCTGCCGCTCAGAAAATCGCGACGTGTAATATCGCGGTCCATTCCCAACTGCCAATTTTTGGGTTTCACGTTACTTGATACTGTTGACTAACCCTCGAACGGAACAGTTCAAACCACAATGATGCGAATTTATTGTGACATTAAAACTCAGGATAGGGATAGACAACGGAGACACTCCTGTTTGTTCGTCCAAAATCATCGGTTCGCGGCGAAACACATCCCGCTATCGTGATCCAGACAGAAATGAAACAATAGGGTCAATAATAAGCTCATCCACCGGGGAATTTTGATGAGATTAGTTTCTGTATGTATTTGCTTTATTGTGGCGATGGCAGATCCGTCGTTCGTCTTTGCTGCCGACGATGAACGGCAGTTTCTAGATGGCATACAGGCGCGAAACGTTGGCCCGTTCAGGGGTGGACGCGCCATGGTTGCCGTGGGTGTTCGCCAAAACCCGCACGTCTATTACATGGGCACCACCGGCGGCGTTTGGAAAACCATCAATGCCGGCGCAACCTGGCAGCCAATGTCTGACGACGACTTTGGCACCGCTGCTGTTGGCGCAATCGCGGTCGCACCCTCTGATCCCAATGTCGTTGTGGTCGGCATGGGTGAATCTCCTTTTCGAAACATTGCGTCTTCGCAGGGAGACGGTGTTTACAAATCCACCGATGCCGGGAAGAGTTGGACACATATCGGCTTCCGCGATGTTAAGCAGATTGGTGAAATAAGAATTCATCCGGATAACGCGGATGTCATGTGGGTAGCGGCGCAGGGTAATGCTTACTTGCCTGGGTCGAACACAGGCATTTATAAAACAATAGATGGTGGCGTTACGTGGCGACGCGTCCTGGAACCATTGAACGCATCAACCGGCGCTGTCGATCTCGCGATCGACCCGGGCAATCCACGCATTCTTTTTGCCGCAATGTGGGATAACCAGCGCACAGCATGGGAATTACGCTCGGGTGGCGACGGCAGTGGCATCTGGCGCTCCACAGACGGCGGCGAAAACTGGGAGAGACTGGCAGATGATCTACCGGATGGCATGGGCAAGATTGGCGTCGCAGTATCGCCGGCAAAATCTGGACGAGTCTGGGCAGTTATCGAGGCTGGCGACGACAAAGGTGGCCTGTATCGATCGGACGACGGAGGCGATAGCTGGGAGCACATCAACAAGGAGCGCAACATCCAGACGCGGTCCTGGTACTACATGCATATTTTCGCCGACCCGAATGACGAGAACACAGTTTATGTACTGAACGCTCCGTTCCTGAAATCCGTCGACGGCGGCAAAACGTTCGACAGTGTGCGTGTGCCGCACGGCGATAATCACTATTTGTGGATCAATCCGGATGATTCGAAACGGATGATCAATGCCAACGATGGCGGCGCCAATGTTTCCTTCGACGGCGGCACGACATGGTCGCGACAGGACAATCAACCGACGGCGCAGTTCTATCGTGTCAACACTGACAATACATTCGAATACAAAATCTACGGCGGCCAGCAGGATAACTCGACCGTCGCAATTAAGAGTCGCTCACGAGACGGCACTATTGGGCGCGACGACTGGGAGATTCACGGCGGGTGTGAGAGCGCACACGTTGCATTCGACCCGGATAACCCCCGCTACACCTACGCGGGCTGCTACTTGGGATTGATCGAAGAATTCGACACCGAGACGCGAACCGCGCGATCGGTTAAAGCCTACGAAGAACTCGGTCTTGGCGTGATGGCAACCGAGCAGAAATATCGCTTCAACTGGAATGCGCCGATTCATGTTTCATCCCACGATCCGAAAGTTATCTATCACGCGGCACAGGTTTTGCTGCGCTCCGACGATCGCGGCTTCAACTGGACTGAGGTCAGTCCGGATCTGACGCGAAACGAAGTCGACAAACAGGGTAAGGGTTCGGGGCCGTACACCAATGAGAACATCGAGGTGTACAACACGATATTTGCGCTAGAGGAAAGCCCGCACGAGGCAAACACAATCTGGACGGGAGCCGACGATGGGCTGGTGCATGTCACGCGAGACGGTGGCGAGAACTGGACAAACGTGACGCCTCGCGGCGCAGGCCGAGGCATGATTAATTCAATCGATGTGTCGCCGCATGATCCGGCGACAGCCTATGTCGTTGCGATGAAATATAAAGAGGGTGACCACACGCCCTATATATATAAAACCACGAACTACGGACGCAGCTGGAACACGATTACCGATGGCCTGCCAGAGGACGATTTCACCAGAGTCGTTCGCGAAGACCCAGAGCGAGCAAACCTGCTGTATGCCGGCATGGAGCGTGGCTTGTACATCTCATTAAACGGCGGCGAAGACTGGCAGGCCTTTCAAACCAATCTGCCGATCGTGCCCATTACCGACCTGATGGTGCGGCGCGGCGACCTGGTATTAGCCACACAGGGTCGCGGCTTCTGGGTTGTCGATGACATTGCACCGCTACGACAATATGCGGCAGACCATGAGACGGAAACCGCGCACTTGTACGACCCATCAATGGCCTATCGACTGACACCGACCAGAGGCAGGAACGGTGGTGGAGAAAGTTTCGCGCCAAGCGCACCAACGGGTGCGGTGATTTATTACGCACTTGCGGACGAGCCTGATCTCGAAGAACAGGAACTCAGCATTGAGATTCTCGACGCTGCCGGCACCGTCATTCGGTCATTGAAAACCGACCAGGACAAGGGCATCGAGGGTGGCGGAAGCAATGCCAGTGTTGCGATTCCGGCGGAGACTGGCATCAATCGAATTACGTGGGATTTACGCCGCAAACCAATCACGTCTGTGGACTACAGTTTTCTTTTTGGCGCCGCGCGCGGTGATAAGGCCATCCAGGGCTACACGGTCGCGCCCGGCACCTACGGTGTGCGAATGACCTATGGCGATGTTGTTCAGGAAAGCACGGTCGAAGTTGAATGGGATCCAATCAACCACTACAACGATCGGGCCATAAAGGATCAGCAACAATTTTTAGCCGGTGCCTATTCGATGCTCGATACAATCTATAAACGCATTGACGGCTTGCAGACAATTCAGAAGCAGGTTGAGTTGCGAAAATCGATTGCGGAAGACATGAACGATGACGATCTTGTCCAACGTTCCGAGACGTTGCTCGAAACACTGAAAGAATGGCAGGAGTCAGTGACCACGCCTAACCGCGGCAATGGCCAGGATGTTTTGAATATCGAACCCACGTTGGACGCGTTCCTGACGATTCTTTATCAGGAAGCGGATTCGGCCGTGCTCGGTGTGACGCAAGGTCAACGGGATCGTTTGAATGATCTGGAACCTGAATGGACTGCGGCCATGCAGCGCTGGGAAACGATGCTGAATTCGAACGTCGCAGAATATTCTCGCAGTGCAGGACCGGCAGTGGTTGTTCCGGACTGGGAGTAGTGCCGCCTGGAAATTCGCAAAAATTGGAGTTAGAAACAATGGGGACACCCACTATTGTGGGGATCGAGACGAATTAATTCCCTTTGATTATGGGTGTCCGTAGCTGCTGTTACACATTGAAGTCAGTCATGAATTTGCTGCATGTGCTCGGCGACTTCGCTACACGTCGCGAACCATACATTCTCGAAACCCTTCATCCAGGTGATGTAATCGTCCAGCATTTTTAGACGTGCAGGCCGTCCGATAATTTGCGGGTGCATGGTCAAATCCAGATAACCACGGGCTTCATAGGCGGCAGAAAATTCTTCCTGCCAGATTTCCTTTACAGATGCTGCCGAATGAATCTTTTTATTCCAGGAGCCCTCATCAAACCAGAAATAGGGTGCGTCATCGAGAATCCAACTAACCGGTAGTTCTACAAGACCTGCAGGTTCCGCATGCACATAAGGAACATCGGAATTCATCATGTTGCTGGAATAGATAAATCCGTGCTCTGCAGCCATCTTTAACGTTACATCGCTAAATGCCCATGCTGGCGCGCGGTAACCGAGCGGTTTCTTGCCGCTAATATCCGTCAGTACCCGAATGCTCTCTGCAAAAACATTTAATTCCTCACTCGGAGTTAGTTGAACCGGTGGAATGTGCTTAACGCCGTGCGCGGCAATTTCATGCCCGTCAGCAACCATCGCAAGAACGGTGTCTGGATATTCCTCGGCAACCCAGGAAGGAATAAAAAAAGTGGCTCGGACATTGTGTTTGCTCAGCAGTGCCAGGATTTTTGGTACGGCAACCGTAGGTCCATAGTTGCCCTGAGACAAAGAACTCGGATTCCCTGCCATCGTGTCAGGGTTGTCCCACCAAAGTGTTTCAGCATCAAGGTCAAACGTGATGTTGACGGCGAGTTGCACCTCTCCTGGCCACTCGACCGCATTTGCATCCAGCGCAATCATTAGTACAACCGCAACCGACAATTTAATTATTTTGTTGGGTAGTTTTGCAATCGAAAAATTCATTTAGTCAATTCCTGATGTGGACCAGAATTAAGAGTTCTACCTTGGAAAATCGACAACAGCTAGGGGCAGAATTCTAGAATTGAGTTGCGAGATATGTAGCGGTAATAATCGAGATGCTGGAAACCTGGGCCGCCAACTCACTATTCTACGGCTCGCTGCTGAATGCGGTCGGCTTCAAATTCATCCAAGTCGCGATCACCCGTGACTGTCACGACCAAAGGATGTCGCATCCACGTGCAATAGTCGCTCAAATTACCCTCATAGATGAGGCACGCCAGGTAAGGGTGGAATACTGCACCGAACTCAGCGGCGATCTTCCTGATTGTTCTCAAACACCGTGGCAATCGCACGATCTTGCAGAGCTGCCTCGATATTGCCATTCGCCTCATGTGCGTCCGCACGCCTGGAATACGCAGTGACATATTCAGGATCAAGCTGTATTACGACATCATAATCCAAGACCGCGGATGCATAGTCTTGAAGCGCATGATGAGACGCGCCTCGATTGTAGTATGCATTGACGTCTTCACCATTGAGCTTAATGGCTTCGTCATAGTCCTTGATCGCCGCTTCATGCTGTTCAAGTGCTCGGTACGAAGCAGCTCTTTGTTTGCACCCAAACGCCGGTTCGATGCCCAGCTGAATAGCTTCCGTGAAGCTTTCGATTGCGGCTTCATGATCCCCTACGGCAGCGAGGCGAACGCCTCCACTTATAGAACTGGATACATCCGACTGACGCTGTGAGTCAGGAGTGAGGATGACTTCGTCATCCGCATTACCGAGAGGCATTGCAGCAATACGCTCCGTTATTGCGACTTCGACTTCGTCGGCGAGCGCTGCTGTAGATTGGTCGCTCATCTCACCAATTGTCTCGATTCCGTTTGTTGCAACGGCTACTGAATCTTCGCCGATCGATTCAAGGTTACTAAAACCGGCTTCCGTTTCTTCGTCAGCCGTCTCCACAGTGAGGTCGGAAGAATCGGTGCTGCTATTTTGATTGGCTTCAATATCAGCAGTGCCATCGGCACTTTGCTCAGTGTTGGATGTGAAGGATTGTACGGCCGACAGAACTGACTGAACTGCCTCCGGGTTCTGGTTAGCGAAATACCAGGATCCGCTAGCACAACGACGACGGCAGCGGCAATCCGCCATAAACCTGTAGACCGGCGTTCTGATTGTTGCTCCTGTCCGAACTCCGCTGTCTTGCGTACCCTTTCGTCATCCCCGACCTGCAGCATGACTTCGGAAGCTTCGCCTTGGATCGATTGCGAATCTTGCGTTGAATTGCTTTCGGCTGGCAGCGGTTTATTGTTTGATTCAGGGCCCGGACCCGCATCGGGCACCGTCGTCGCCGGTTCGTTTTGCCGTATCGAATCAAAATGCCGCCGCAGATTATTGATGAGGCGAGCCATGTCGGAACGAAAATCCGGTGCCGGCCTGATCTGTGTTCCGTTACGAAATACCAGACCGCGAAGTGATTCCGGCAACTCTACCTCAGTCGGCATCTTCGCGCCCGAGACAAGCAATGGAATGACGGGAATGTTTCGCTTCAGCGCGGACTCGATCTCGATCCTGACAAAATCAGCAGGATCTTGCAGCCGGTGATGACCGTCCTTGTCGCTCGCATTGAGCCACTCCGAACCGATCACCGCCAGAAGAACCTGACACTGACTGACCGTTGTATCGAGGACCGCTCTGAAGTCCACACCCAGGGCAATGTTGTCTACGTCAGTAAATACAGCCTCATCGCCAAACTCCTTACGCAAGAGATCGTTAATGTGGCCCGTGACGTAAGCCGCATCGTCACGGCGATAAGAGATAAAAATTTGGTCGATCATGGGCGGTCCTGAGGACTCTTTTTCTTTGCATTATAGTGCTTTTTGCCAAGACTTTCGGAACTGTCTGAAGAAACACTGATTCCTTATGTCCAATGGATGCGGTTGGAAGCCTTGGTGGCAACATTGGTAGCTGTAATGCACCAATCCAGTGGTATATCGATTGTCAAGGCACAGTGAAATGGACCGCGTTGAATGACCGCCGAAATTCTATCGTCTACCCTGCGGAGTGAACTTCGTTCGAAACGTAACTTTTTTGGATGCCGTCTTTGCAAGGAACGAAGTAACGATGCAATCCAGTTTCTTCATCTCAGACTGGATCGCGTCACTGCGTTCGCGATGACGAAGTGTGTAGATCTGTCTTTGTGAGGAACGAAACAGCGTGAGGAAGTATAGTCCGCGCTACAGCGTTTGCTCCGTCACCGCTCACCACCCAGCTTCTATAGCAGCGTCCATGTAAGCTTGTGCTTCAGCACCCGATTTGTTTTCGCCCCAATTGCAGGGGTCATTTTTTGCAGCAGATTCAGACGCTGGACGCAAACACCGAATCTAGATCGACCGATTCTTCGCGTTGGCCTGTGAAATGGGTTCTGACAATTCTCCCAAAATTGAGTCACAATCCGTTTTTTATTCAACCCAAACTGCATCTACTACACCCCTATGAGCAACCCTTTACGTGAACGACTCGAGTCAGGACAATTCGCTGTGACTGCCGAGTTAACACCGCCACGCGGTGCCGATTTTCACTCACTTGAGGCCGCCGCGAATATTCTGAAACCGGCCGTAACCGCAATCAACCTGACCGACGGTGCAGGCGCCCGGGTTCGCATGTCGAGCCTCGCTGCCTCAATTAAGTTGAAGCAAATGGGTGTTGAGCCGGTGATGCAAATAACCTGCCGTGACAGAAATCGGATTGCAATCCAAAGCGATCTGCTCGGCGCCGCTGCGTTTGGCATTAGTAACGTTTTGGTTTTGACGGGCGATAGTGTGGACGCCGGGGATAATGCTGACGCCAAGGCCGTTTTCGACTTCAGCTCAAAAGAGCTGGTGTCCGCGTTGCATACAATGACCGACAGCGGAACAACCTTGTCAGGCGCTACCTTGAGCACGGCGCCAAGCTTTTTCCCGGGAGCAGCAGACGCGCCACGTGATCCAGATGACGACTGGAAGCCCGACGGGCTACTGGAAAAACACACGGCCGGGGCGAGGTTTATTCAAACGCAGTATTGCTACGACATGGATGTGTTTGCACGATACATGCAGCGACTAACCGATCATGGCGTTACCGAGAAACTCCATTTCATTGTCGGACTCGGCCCATTGCGCTCAGCCGAAGCCGCGACTTGGATGCGAGATAATCTCTTCGGCACCATCATGCCGACCGTAGTCATCGAGCGGATGGAAGCCGCACATGACCCGCGCCAGAAAGGCATCGAAATCTGTGCCGAGTTGATGCAACAAGCCAGTGGTATCAATGGTGTATCGGGCGCGCACCTAATGGCACCGGGTCTGCATCAGGAAATGGTTGAGGCCATTGGTCTCGCGGGCGTGACCTGAGCTAGGATTCGCTTCGCTTGTGACAAGGTTAGCGCTTCTGTTCTTTGCTCTGGATTGACGAGCACCGATACACGTATCCACGAATCGATGTGAAGTTAGCACAAGAGACTCTGACCCAACATAATCTGTCATTGCGGGAAACCAATCCTCTAAACTTCGTCATTGCAGGAACCCAAACTTCTAAACTTCGTCTTTGCGAGGAACGCAGTGACGAAGGCAAAGGCAACCGCTTCGGGGACCAGAGCGAGCGCGACGGTGAGTCCGGATAGAATTTCTATCCGAGAATTTTTGAACAGAGACATAAATGGGATGACTTTTGTTTGTCGATGGAGATAAGCAACGGACATGCCCAAACCCTGCGAGCCAATCAAGGCTCACTGGTTGCGGTCAGTCGTTGTAGTTGGGGTACCGGCGTGAATGCCGCTTCCGATACCTGGCGGCTGTTAAAATATCGTTTCGCTACTTAGCGAGGCTGTTTACTCGCCTATTCGACCCTTTTCATTTTTCTTGGCTTTCTTTGCGGCTTTCTTCTCTTTTGCCGTCATAGCAGGCTGTTTCTTTGTTTCTTTCTTACTATTTCGTTCTTTACTCATGACATTTTGCCCCAAGTGCGGGATCGAATTCGCAGACCCTATCGGGCACATACTACGCCAGCTTACTCTTGATTGTTCGAGTGGATTTCAGAAAAGCGACTTCTCGAGTACAGACGCGAGGATTCCCCGCTAGGCCGTCTGTGCCCGCATCGACCCATCAAGTAACTGACCAAGTAACTGACAGGCACAAATCGGCGCCAAGACGATTTGGAAACACAAGCATCGCAAGTGTGCGCGTAGGGCGAGGAAAAAAACCTCCACGCTCCGTCATTGCGAGATGCAAAACCTCCACGCTCCGTCTTTGCGAGGAACGAAGTAACAACAAAATCGTCCGGAACGATTTTGTACGCACGGAGTGCGCCCGTAGGAACCGCAACAGAAAGCTGCCGGTCAACTGACGAAGCAAATATGTATTGCCTCTACATCGTGACGCTTTCGCCCCTCACGACGTTTATGGAATAGCGGCGACCTGACACCTAAGCTCTATTCACTCCGAAATCGGCACAGGCTCTGGCTTCCTCGGCATGCGTTCATCACGCATAGCCGCGTGATAAAGAAAGCTCGCCATAATGACGCTCGCCTGCTTCAGGTCTTTTTCGTAGATCTCATCGTATAGATCAATCTGGTTATGGCCACGGCCGGCACCGCTATTGCGGTCTTGGATGAATTGATAACCCGGCAACCCGATCAACTGGAAAGATTCATGATCCGTGCTTCTGGTTCTGTTCAGCGTCACATGCGTCGCGCCCAGGTCATGAAACGGCACCAACCAGGATTCGAAGATGGGTCGGGCGGCGGCGTTGCCCTCGGTGTAGATGCCGCGAATTTTACCGGCGCCATTATCCAGGTTGAAATAGACCGAGAACTTATCGTAATCACGCTCTTTGGCGAACGGCTTGCTGAGGTCGGCCGCTTCATAATCGCCGACATACTTATATATGTCGTCCGTTTTCCTTGGATAGCTGCCGAAATTTCGGCGCACATGTTCCCCGGAACCATAGAACTCCGACTCTTCCCCACTCCAGAGGCCGATACGAATGGTTCGCTTCGGTTGCACGTCAAGCGCCGTCAGTATCCGCATGGCTTCCATCACAACAGCAACACCCGATGCATTGTCGGCAGCGCCATCTCCCGGTGCATGACTGTCAATGTGGGCACCTGCCATAACAATCTCCGGGTTCCGCCCCTGGCCTGAGATTTCAGCAATGGTGCTATAGCCCAAGGAATCGTCATCATGAAACGCCGCATCGACGTCTATCGATAACCGCACATCATGATCCTTGTCGGCAAGTCGCGTGAGCCGCTTGTAATACTCCGCCGCCAGTACGACGGCAGGAATCTCCGGTGTCATGCCAACATGATATTGATAACCCACCATCTGGATGACCATGGCATCGCCGCTGCTTTTGCGGACCATGGCAAGTGCGCCTTCTTGCGCAAGAAATGCGCTCAGTGCGTGACGGTACTGCATGTCTTTGGCCCACTCATCGCGGGGCGGCCGCTCGCCAACTGGCACGTTGAACGATACGCGCTCATCGAGCATTTCATCGTCGTATGAAGTAACGTTTCTGGTATCTGCTTCGTGGGGTGGACCCACTTCGTCGATCAACACCATTTTGCCCAGTAACTTGCCTTCCCACTCCGCGAAATCCTCTTCTGAGCTGATCGGTGCATAAACAATCTCACCTTCGATCACGCCATCCGTACCCGGGTGCCATTCGACAGGCAGGCCATAGAGCTGTGTTTGGCGCGGGCTTGTCATATGGATTTCACTACGCGTCGTAGACCAACCCCGACCAAAATCGAAACTCTCGAGAGTTACGTTTTTCACACCCCAGGCTTGTAACTGCTCGACCGACCATTTGCTGGCCGCCCGCATGCCCGGACTTGCTGTGAGACGCGGCCCGATTTCGTCCGCCAGCACACTCAGGCTTTCCATCACCTCGGATCGGTTAAAGCCCTCGTCACGAATCTTGTTGACCATATCGAGATCAACGGACTCCTGTGCCCACGTGGTAGTGACAGCCAAGAACGAAACAATATAAATGGTGAATGGAGTTTTCAATTTGGCAATTCCTTTTGGGTGACCGCAAGGATTATGGTCAGAGTACATAGTAGTCCGCGAATAAAGTACTCCGAACGCCTTCATATTTCCAACTGATATCCTCGACAATCAATCCGTCAATCGCAAAACGATGAGCAAAATAGAGTGTCAGATTTCACTGTATGCCATGCCCAGAAACGCAATCCAGTTCTTTATTTTGGACTAAATAATTTCAGAGCCCTGCCGATCCATATGTGGAGGCTTGCTGAATAAATTTGCCGCAGACACAACACACAAAGCGCGCCAGACTGGTCATGTGGAGAAAAATAATGCCAAAGATCGGGCAATGGAAGAATATTCTCAGTAATACCGAGAAACCGAAAACCCGTGTTCAGGTGTCCGGAAAGGCCGAGGCGATGACGGACACGCAGTCAATCCGGTTTGAGGAACTGACCAAAAGAAGAGACGCCGGAACGCCGGCCGCTGATAGAAATCCACTGGCGGAATCGAAGTACGGGCTGGAAGATGCATCGTTCCGTTTGATAATCACGGAGGATCAGCTATTGCACAAGGCTGCCACCGGCTCAATCTCTCTGTTTGTCGACGCCGCCGGTCTGTCGGGCCAATGGCAGCGCAGCGATACAGCGGACGAAATCCTGCGGTCCCCAGAGCAGGCGTTGAAGTCGGGCCTCCTGGCTCTTGATCAAAGTTCCTGCGAGGAATTGTCGGTAGCTGGCATCACACATGTCTCGACACTCGATTTTAGTTCTACGTCTGATCCCGCGGCGCTAAACATCGACCCGGATACGCTGGCAACATTGGTCGCCTGGGGTGGTAACCGTCGATTCCATCTCCGGGAGGCACTGTGCATTGGCCGCGGCGAAGTCCTGCTGTTATCTCCCCTCGCTCTATCCGGCTGACGAATCTCCATTTCAAAACACTCTAATATAAGGTGTCGGACCATTGCTGTCCCATAAAGTTGTGGTCATATTGTTGATTAGCGTTATCCAATAAAGCCTGCCCCCACTCCGAATTTAAAGTAGACATCGATTCAGTGCGAAGAACCGTAGGAGCGCCTTGATGGACAGGAGTCCGAATGTCGCGCAGGCCATGGATGGCCGTGGCTGTGTGAAAACTCCAGATTCGTCTTTGCGAGCGCAGCGACCCAGGCGCGATGAAGTATTGAATCGCCGCAGGATGCCGCTTGTATGGTAACGGCGCCTGAAATCTGGAAGACAGAAGCAGCCGGGATGGGAGGGACGGCAGTGGTGTCGGACCTATTTCTTGCTTCTCGGCATTCGCCTCTGGGCATTCTTTGGCATCTTTTTCTCAGCTCAACAAATCTAACTCCATTTCCCCCTATAATTGCCTGTGAGCACACAAGGCATGAAGAGAGTCGATGAGTAAGATAACCAGACGAGATTTTATCAATGGCGCACTGGTGACGGCAGGGAGTTCTATGTTGTCGCTTGAAGCAAACGGCCAGGCTGCTATGGCCGCTTTGGATCCATCGTATTATCCACCCGCGCGCACTGGGCTCAGGGGAAGTCACCCGGGTTCAAACGATTACGCGCATGCCCGTGTATGGGCCGGGCGTTCGGATTGGGGATCAACCAGCAAACTGTCGGAGACCTACGATCTGGTTGTGGTTGGCGGCGGAATCAGCGGACTGGCAGCCGCGTATTTTTATCAGCAAAAGCACGGATCCGATAAGAAGATTCTTATTCTGGACAATCATGACGACTTCGGCGGCCATGCCAAGCGCAATGAACATACGATTGATGGCAATACCCGCATAGCCTATGGCGGTTCACAGACCATTGTAGAACCGAAACATGCGCACGAAGTCGTGCTCGATCTGATGGAAGACATAGGTGTTGACCTAAAACGTTTTGAAACGGCCTATGACATGGGCTTCTTTAAGCGGCACGACCTGGGCGGTGTCACCTACTTCAACGAGGAAGAATTTGGCGAAGATAAAGTGGTCCAGCATCCATTCTGCAACTATCCGAACTATGTTGAAGGCCTGCAGGGCACGAAACTTTCCAATGAAGAAGCGGCACAACAAGCGCCTTTAAGCGACAAAGGCAAAAAGCAGTTGCTTCGAGTGCTCAATGGTGGGCTACATTCGTTACAGGTTCCGGAAGGAGAGTTGCGGGACTATATATCCACACATTCCTACTACGACTATCTGAAGAATACGTTTGGGGTTGATGACCCGGGCGTGCTCCGAATGGCCCGCCATTCCGGCCTGGACTGGGGAAGCGGTGGAACAGACGTGATGAGCATTGCAGCAGCCAAGAGCTGCGGCGCACTCGGCTTTGCACCTGTCGCTGTCTATGACGAAGACAATCCATACATTCATCATTTTCCCGATGGCAATGCCGGTGTTGCACGCGCGCTGGTGAAAAAGTTGATTCCTGATGTAGCGAGAGGAAACAACGCTGAAGAACTGGTGTTGGCAAAATTCAACTATGCCGAATTAGATAAACCCGGCAACACTGTTCGCGTGAGACTAAACAGTACGGCGATCAATGTAGAGCATGTCGGTGAAGTCGGTACCTCCGGTGATGTTCTCGTCAACTACATCAACGACAAAACGTCGTACCAGGTGAGCGCCAAAGGCGTCGTGATGGCCTGCTACAACGCAATCATTCCGCATATAGTTTCGGGCCTTCCGAGTGAGCAGGCAGAAGCATTGCTGGTTCAGGGAAAGAGCCCGCTGCAATACACGTCAGTAGGCGTGAGAAACTGGAGGGGAATGAAAGAGCTGGGCATTGGCATGGCGATGTCACCTGGCCATATGCATCAAGCCGTGCATATGGACTTTCCAGTAAGCATGGGCGGCTATGAGTATACAAAGACTCCCGACGATCCCTGTGTCATTCAGATGATCAGCTGTCCGTATGGAACGGTTGGCGATACAAGACTTGAGCAATTTCGTGAAGCGCGTTACAGGATGTTGACGCTGCAGTTCGACGACTACGAGCAGGAGATCAGGCGACATCTCAGCGGCATGCTCCCAGAGAAGTTGTTTGATTTCGACAGAGATGTAGCCAGTATTTCTGTCAATCGTTGGGCCCACGGTTACGCGCTAGGCGGCCCGGGGGATTCGACACGAATCGGCCGACAACCATTTGGCCGAATTACTGTTGCCAATTGCGATTCTGCGCCTGGTTCGGATGCCAAAACCGCGATGATGATGGCACACCGTGCGGTGAATGAACTGGGATAAACGCAAGAGCCGCTATGGAAGCTCGCATGGCAGATATACTTAACTGATAATTAACGCTGGGATTTACTTTCCTTCAACGGAAGTGAATTCTTCAACACAACCATAGAGAGCTCGTGATGAATAAGACCGCCGTATCTTTAAGCCTGTGCCTATTAACGGGTGTCCTTTTCAACTCCGCGTGCCTGGCCGAACAAGGTGGCAGACCGGATAACGTCACGCTTTCCAATTTTCAGTTTGGCCCCGTGAATCGGTGGAGCTTCAGTCACCTTCGTGAGGTATTGCCGACCGTCAATATTGAACACGACGGTGACCGTGTCCTGGCGCTCGATCGAAGCGACAGTTTTGTTAGTGAGTTTTCCATTCGCTTCGAAGGACGTGAGCAGACAGTCGACGAGATTGCAAAAGATTGGTACGTCGATGGGCTGCTGGTTCTTAAGGACGGCAACATCATCTTCGAAAAGTACTACGGCCACCTGACTAAAGAACGACCGCACTTGATGAACTCAGTATCTAAGTCAGTCGTTGGTTTGTTGGCGGGCAAACTCGAACATGACGGCATCGTCGATTTCTCGAAACCGGTGTCGCACTATGTACCGGCACTCGCTGCAAGTGGCTGGGGGCCAGACTCCTTAAGAAACGTGCTCGATATGAAAGACGGATCAGATTACACGGAAGACTATCCGGACTTCAGCACTACGTTTCGTATCCAGGATTGTGCGGTGGGTTGGACCGACGCCGACTACTGTCCTGAAAACGGACCGCGTGGTGGATACGAGTTTTTCCCGACCATCGGTCGCGACGAATCCAGCGTCGGCAAATTCAAATACCGCTCAGGCTCGACCGATGTGCTCGGTTGGGTGCTGGAAGAAGCCACAGGCCAGCCTCTGGCGGAATTGATCTCTGAACACATCTGGAAACCGATGGGCGCGGAATTCGATGCGTTCATCACCGTCGATGAAAGCGGGTTCGTACTTGCCGACCATGGCATGAATTCCACACTGCGCGACCTCGGCCGCGTCGGTCTGCTGGTACTAAACAAAGGTCGTGCGTTCGGTCAGCAGGTAGTGCCGGCTGCCTTTATCGAGGACATGCACGCGCAACCGGGCGAGTCGACCTGGCCGTATGAACCTACAGAGGGTCTCGAACCGTACTACCGCTCATTTTGGTGGGGCACGGGCAACGATGGGCGCGACCTTAACGGTTCTGGAATTCACGGCCAAACTGTTTACGTCGCACCGGAGGCCGGCATTGTCATCGCCTTGTATTCAACCTGGCCGCGCGCCGATGGTGATGGCACTGCTCAGTACTGGGGCGCAAATGGAGGTCTCATGGATGCCCTGGTTACCAAGTTTCGATAACGACGATAGCGATAGCGGGGTCGGATCACCTATTTCCCTGACCCCATTTTCGCTTAGGCCAGCGCCCTGGTCAGTCGCTCGAGGTCGTTCGAATCGTTGAACACCGATAGTGCCACCCTGAAGTAGTGGTCCGACACCGTTATCGTAATGTTCTTCGCACGCAGCTTTTCGCGTATTCCCGTTGCATCATCATGACGGAACGATACGATCGCTGAACCGGTACCGCGCGGCGTGATCGTTGGATAACCCAGTCGCGTCAGCTCGTCCTGTAAATGATCGATGAGTGGTTGTCGGTAAGCCTGTATTCGTTCCACACCGACCGCCAGCAAATATTCAAGCGACGCATCGAGTTCCGCGGCAACAATATTCGCCAGCGTACCCATAGAGAAATAGCCGCGCGCCGAGTCGCGGTATTCATACTCCGTCACCGCTCCGTTGCCACCCGGGTTCGGAAAGCCGAAGTGTTCGCGGCGAGACAATTGGTCTCTGCCATACCACGGGCGTCGCAAAGCACTGAGACGATCTTGGCGAACGGACATCAAGCCCATTCCCATATCGCCCATCAACCATTTGTATCCAGAGGTCGAAGTGAAATCTACGCCGGAGTCACGCACATCAATAGGCGTGTTGCCAACCGATTGCACCGTGTCTGCATACACCAACGCGCCTTTTGCATGTGCAAGTTTGCAAAGTTCTTTGAGGTTGTGTTGAAAACCGTTGAGCATCGACACGTGTGAAACCGCCACGAGTCTTGTCTCGTCCGTGATCGCCTGCTCGTATTTTTCCAGGTCGATAGAACCGTCTTCAGATGCACTAATCGTCACCACGTCCATGCCTTGTTTCGCGAGTTCCGTATACGTGGGCAACGAGCCAACGAAGTGCAACTCATCCGTCACAATTCTGCCGGGCGTACCGGGAATATCGAGGGCCTGCAGGATCAGGTTCTCACCCACGGTTGTGCTTCCCACGAAACATATCTCGTCGGCATCCGCATTGATAAGTTTTGCGTAGTTCTCCCGCACGCGTTGCCTAATATCGCCCGACGAATAACTGCTCGGCGCCGAAAACTTTTTGTATTCGAGATAACGATCGGCCGCCGCTTTCGCGACACGGCTCATCGGGTGCTGGCTCGCGCTGTTGAGATAAGTACCTTCGAACGGAAAGAATGCGCCCTTGTGCGGCAACGGTAACGATGGATCGAACGACCAATCGTCCTGGGCTGTTGCGATTTGTGATGTAAAAGGCAGTGTGGCGGCAGCGGCACTCCCAACAAGCATTTTCCGGCGCGTAATCATTCGCATTCCCCTTCTTTGTGATTTGCCTAACGATAGCGTAATCAGGCCATCGTGACAGCGAATGACGGAATTGAAACTCCGACATGCGAATTATCAAATCCGAAATCAACCAATTAACTGAAATGCCGAGCCGCCGGGCAGCATCTAATTCCTCTGTTACAGAAGAAAAAGAGGTCAGATCTATTTATTGGATTATCTATTGGGCGGTAGCCATCAAATAAATCCGACACCGTTTTCGATCCCCCTTTCGTCTTCGCGAGCGCGGCGACGCGATCCAAGCGGTGCGTGGAGAAAATGGATTGCTTCGTCGCTTCGCTTCTCGCAATGACGGAGTAGGTGTTTCGTTATCATTGGACTTAAGACATCCACTTTTGCTTTAAAGTCGGCCATTTCCAGTTGTCATTTGAATTTCTCGTGATTTCATCCGGATTCTTATAGGTAAATGATGAATAAGGTATCAATTAGAGCAGTCAACCACGATCACATCAGCGGGAATCAATCTAGAACGCCAAAACACATGGGCGTCCCGTTGGTTACTGGTACGCTTAAAAAAATCTACGACTACATGCGATAGACTTAGATCGTTGACAGTCCAATACTAATAAGAATTTGAATTCCCCAACCGACGACCAACTGCCCTCGACTACCGGCCTCCGCCGCCGACTCGGATTATTGGGCCTGGCGGCGACCGGCATCTGCTCGATGCTGGGCGCTTCCGTCTACGTCATTCCGTTCATGATTCAGCGCAACGTGCCGGGCATTGGTTCCTGGGTACTGCCGGCATTTTTGTTTGCGGCAGTCCCTGCACTGCTCGCCGCGCTGGCCTATTCCGTGCTCGCCTCCGCCATGCCGCGTGCGGGGGGAAGTTATCTTTATGCCAGCCGCGGATTGCATCCCTATCTCGGTTTCGTGGCCAGTTTTTCACAATGGTTCGGTCTCTCCATCGTCATCGGCGTGATCGCCTACATCATCGTGCCTTTCTTTCGGGACATCGCGTTCGCTCTCGAATGGGAGGGCGCGGCCGCCATGCTTGAGTTAGGTCTTGTCCGTGTGGGGCTGGCACTGCTGATGGTGTGGCTGTTTGTCGGCGTCAATGTGCTCGGCGCCAAATTCTACGAACGCACGCTCATCCCTTTAATGTTTCTGATGTTCGCCCTGGGTGCCATCGTCATCTTCGCGGGCTTTTCCTTCGACCACGCAGACTTTTCGGCGGCGTTACTCGAACGTGACAATCAGACCCTACCGAGTGATGTTATTTCTCCCTTTAATCTGCCAACGTTCCTCGCTGCCGCCGCTTTGTTGTTCTCGAGCTTCATTGGCTTCGATTCCATTGCCCAGGCGGGCGGCGAAGCGCGCAATCCTGGGCGAACCTTGCCGCTGGCAATCGGCATTGCCGTCGTGACCGTTGGAACGTATTACTTCCTGTTCACCGCCGCCGTCTATCACGCCGTGCCCTGGTCATACATTGCCGCGGAAGCGATGGAGGGTGACATCTCGGCGCCGGGACTGTTCAGTTACCTGCTGCCGGCCGGCTGGGCCATCGCCATCATTGCGGGCGCCGCGATCGCACTGATCAACGATCTGCCGGCCATGATGCTATCCGTATCGCGACTGATGTTCGCCTGGGCCGAGGACGGTATTTTTCCGCGCTGGATTGCCCGCGTGCATCCACGTCGCCATACACCGCAAACGGCAATCCTCTTGAGCGGCGCCATGGCTAGTGTCGGCATCCTCGGCAGCCATTTCGCCGGCGACTTATTCCTGGGCGTCGACATCATGGTGACCTCCATGCTCGTTAACTTCCTATTGATGTGCGTGACGGTCTTAAGCTTGCCCCGGCGCAATCCAACACTGGCCCGCGAAGTTAAAGTACTGACCTCGCGACCCTTGCAACTCCTGTTCGCGGGTGCGGGCGTCGTCATGCTCACAATTTTCCTAATCGTCCATGTCGTCAAAGACCTGAACGCGTCGGCGGAAGCCTGGTACTTTCATTCCACGCCAGTCTGGCTCATCGTCATGGCGATCGCTTCCGGGATCTATTTTCGGGAATTGAAAAAGTTGAAGCGGAACGGCGAAGACGTCGAAGCAAAGTTCATGACACTGCCACCGGAATGATGATGGACAAACAAAACACACACACCGAACTGGCACCCGACCTCCGAATTTCGCGAATCATCACGGGCTTGTGGCAGATCGCCAGCATGGAGCGCGGCGAGCAATCGCTGGACTTAGAACAAACCGCGCAAAGCATGAAGGCGTACACCGACGCCGGATTAACGACATTCGACATGGCCGACCATTACGGGTCTGCCGAGGACATCGTCGGCATATTTACCAAGCAATATGCCGACGGCGACGACACACAGGTACTGACGAAGTGGGTGCCGAAACCCGGCGGCTCGTCGCGGGACACCGTGAGAAAAGCGGTGCAACGCTCGCTCGATCGACTGCAAACGGATCGACTCGACCTGCTGCAGTACCACGCCTGGAACTATGCCGACGCCAGCTACCTCGACGAACTATTTTATCTCCAGGAATTGCAGGACGAAGGCTTGATCCGACACATAGGTTTAACCAATTTCGATACCGCACACTTATCCATCGTTTTAGAAACCGGCATCAAAGTTGTTTCCAATCAAATTTGTTTCTCGCAGCTCGATCAACGGGCAGCAAATGACATGGCCCGGCTCTGTGAAGAAAAAGGCGTAACCATCCTGGCCTTCGGCACCTTAGGCGGCGGATTCCTGACCGAGAAATGGCTGGGTCAGCTCGAACCCAAAATGGAAGACCTCCAAACCTGGTCGCAGATGAAGTACAAGCGTTACATCGATGCGGCCGGTGGCTGGGCACCGTTTCAGAACTTACTGACAGCGCTCAAGCATACCGCCGACGAACACAAGGTTTCCATGGCGAATGTTGCAAGCCGGTTCATCCTCGAACAACCGGCGGTCGGTGCCGTCATCATTGGCGCTCGACTCGGCGAAAGCGAACACATACAAAACAATCAGGCGTTGCTGAACTTCGAACTGAACGCGGAGGATTGCCAGGCAATCAAATCTGCAATTGATGACCTCACCCCCATTCCCGGTGACTGCGGCGATGAGTACCGTAAACCGCCCTTTCTCACTGCATCGGGCGACCTCAGCCATCACATCGATAAACTACCGCCGCCCTACCCGACGAAACCCGGGAATGACGGCCGTACACAGGCACTAAGCGGAACCGTGTGGGAGGACCTCGCGGGCTTTTCTCGTGCAGTTCGAAAGGGCGACCGAATAATGGTTTCCGGTACGACTGCGACCCATGGCGATCGCGTGATCGGCGGACAAGACCCAGCAGCGCAGACACATTTTGTAATCGACAAAATAGAAGGCGCACTGCAATCGCTGGGTGGCTGTCTCGAAGATGTCGTTCGTATCCGAATGTACATTCGCAACATCGATGACTGGGAGCCTGTCTCCAGGGCACACGGCAAGCGCTTCGGTCACATTCAACCCGCCAACACGCTGGTACAGGCGGGGTTGATTGGAGATGAATACCTCGTTGAGATAGAAGCCGAGGCAATTGTGGGAGCGACCTGAGTCGTCGAGCAGGTGAATAAGGGACAGGCACAAATTAGCGATCTGAAATAAGGACACCCACTTCTGATTGAAGAATTGCCCTTGTCCTCGTTGGCCTTTGAATTTCTCGTCATTTCATCCAAATTGTTGTGGGTAGATTATGAGTAAGGAATGAATTAGAACTGCCAAACACGATCACCCCAACGGGAATCAGGCTGGAACACCAATACAATTATGGGTGTCCTTTTTGTTGGTACAGCCAACAAATCAATCTGACATCGTTTTCGATCCCGCTTTCGTCTTCGCGAGCGCAGCGACGCGATCCAATCCCAAGCTAAGAAAAAACTGGATTGGTTGACCGGCAACATTCTACGGCTGCTATGAGAACAGCGAGATCATCAACGTCCCCAACGCGGGTGATCAGCTCGGCGACTTGAATGGGGTGATTGATGTACGGCGACGACTCGACACCTTTGCGCCGTTGGTCGCGGTGTTTGTTGGCGGCAAAATTGACCGCCTGCAGAAGATCCTTAGCGATGTTCATGTTCCTGCCGTCCGGTATTAAGGTAGCTTCGTGTTAAGTAAGTCGGAATTTAGAATCGCACGACTTCGGCGCTTCCAACATGCGTAAACCGACCAGGCGTACAGGTCAGAATTATAATCTGAGTGTCCTTACCCGCCGCGGCTATCGCCGCACCCATTGTTTCAAGTCGCGACGGGTCCGAAAATCCAAGGGCATCGTCCATGATCAATGGCACGCCACCTTGTGTAGAGACGATCTGCGCGGCCGCCAATCTCGCCAAAATTCCGAGTTGCTCTTTAGCACCAACACTAAGATCTTCAAACGGCAGGGTTATCCCACTTAATGATCGCGATACCAACGACCAATCGTCCCCTATCTCAACCTCGAAGTCGCCGCCGAATACAATCCGACCTAGCCGCTCAATGGCGTCTTTGAGCGGACGCACGAACGCCTTCCGAGTCTCATCACGGTGTTTGTTAATGGTGATCCACAACAACTCGGCTGCAGTTGCGCGACGCTGAATCGCTTCCAATTTGGCTGAAGATTCTTCGAAAGCTCGCTCCGCAACCTCCATCGCTTCAAACCGGCCATTCGCCTGCGCTTGCTCGAGGCGATCAGTCAGGACGGCAAGTTTGGTTTGCTCACTCCGCAAATCTGACTTCGCGCGCTCTAGAACTGCATCGGAGTTTTCCAGCAGCGCTTGCACTGCATCAGGTGACGCATTCTTCAACTCACCCGCAACCGTCGCAGCCTCAACCTGCAACGCCGTCAAACTTTCCGCGGTCTTTTCGGATTTTCCTTGCAGCACTGCATCCGTGTCTTGCTCACGGGTCTCGGCCAGGCGCCGGGTTTTCTCTTTGAGCATTGCACCCAGACTGTGCACCTCACGCTCCCCTTCGCCTAGCTCCAGATTGAGACTCTCGAGGGTCTTTCGATGTTCCTCGTCCTTCGTCCGTGCCAACTCCAGCTCAATGTCGTGTTTTTCTCGCTCCGCCTCCAGTTCAGCAACTCGACTTTGCGCTTCACTCAACGTGTCGGGAATCTTGGGCTCCGCGGGTCGGCTCGACTGGTAGTCGTTGCACGCGATTTCCAGAGACTTTTTCTGTTGTTTGATTTCTGTAATGCTTGCATCGTCCAGCAGTTCAGATTCCCGCTCTTTCAGCAATTTCAATTCAGCTTTCGCGGTATTGAGTTTCTCATTCGCCGCAATCGCTTCCTGCAAGCTCCCGATACCAAGCTTGGATCGTATGTCTTCCAATGCCGACGCCGCATCGTCCACCTCATCCTGAAGCTCTGCGACAGATTGCGACGGTGAAATCTGGATATCAGCAACGCCCGGAATTCGAATCGAAATTTCCGCCGCCACGATTCGACTTTCATCCTGGTCTTTCTGCAAATCCACCTGGCTGCCATCAAACTCAAACTGCAATGTCTTGCGGGCGGTTACCGACACAGTCGTGGCGGCCAAATCGCGCCTGGCCTTGGCGAGGTCCACCGCTTTTTCTGCATCCCTGATCTGCTCGAGGGACTCGTCCTCAACTTTAATGCGGGTCGTTACTTCCAGCGCTTCTTGCATCTGTTTCGCGTTGGCATCGAGCTTGGTGAGTGCGGACTCGGCAACGGACAAGTCAGCTCTTTGGCGCATATAAGATTCGTCGCGCTGCGCGAGATCTGCAGACTTCCTGGCAGACTTCGATTTGTTCTTCAGGTCGTCGATGACCAATTGGGCGCTGGTCACCAACGCCTTAAGATCAGCGACTTTTTCGCGTTGCGGGGCAAGCGCCTGTTCTGTCGCAGTGAACTTCGCTTGTTCGTCTGCAATACTTTCTATGAGCTTCTGACGCTCGCCATGTACGTTGATCGCGGCGAACTGAAGTTCCGATGCGGTGTTCACCTCGCGTTCTTTGTCTTCGAACTTTTGTTGCAACGTACTGACTACTTGCCAAGCCTTTGCCTGCTCTTCAGATTTTTTCTTTAGAGACGGCAACTCGTCTTCCAGACGATGACTCTCTGCCGCACTACGGTCGTGCGCGATGGAGTCATTTTCAATATCGACCAGCGCTTGTTTCGCATCCTCTAAGCCTGCTTCAGCACTTTCACGTGCCTTCGCTTTGTCAGTAAATTTCAGCTTGCCTGTCTTTAACGTGAAGTATTTCTCGTACTCAGTTTGCACAGCAGCGAACAAATCAGAATCATCGATCTCGGCGGCACTCGAACCTGCCGCTTCATCCAATGCGTTGGCGAGTCCGGTCGATTCCTGAATGTTTGCAAGACCCACTTTCTCGCCCTGATCAACGAGAAGCGCCTCCCAAAGCGCCATGTCCACCGTTTCAGTGAGTATTTCTGCAACACGCTCGTGCGCTTCGCGGCCGGTAAGTTGTTGCTTGACAGGCGCCTTGATATCCAAACTGGTTTGGGGCGATTTGTTGTAAGTCTTGGAATAAACGAAGTGATAGTCGCCAGCCTCGACTTCTGCCTCGACACGACTTCCAACATCTCGCCCAACAGGCTGAATCGATTTAACCCCCTGCTTTTTAGAAGAATCCAGCTCACTGAAAAGCAACCGGACGGCCTCGACAATAGTCGACTTACCAATCTCATTCGGGCCTTCAATTATGGTCACACCGTTGGCCAACGCGACCTCCTGCGACGCGACGCCACGCCAATCCTCAAGTGCAAGTCGGCGAAGCCGCATCAGTCTGCACTCCGTTCAGACAAGCGATAGAATAATCTGAGCGCTTCCTGCGCCGCAGCATCGTTGTCCTTAGCGAGAATCAGCAATTCATCCCACGTCTCTTTCGCATATCCGGACAGCGACACACTGTCCTGATCCAGTTCATCGGGCACGACCGCAAGATCCATGGTTCGATCGCGACGACGAAGGCTGGCAAATAACGCTTGCTGAGACTCCATGACTTCATCAAGCGCGGCCGCCGTCGCCAGATTGATACTTCCCTGGAAGCCTACTTTGATTGCGGTGCATTCCTTGTTCAGCAGGTCGTTTAACCAACTCGCGAAACCCTCCACGTCGTCCGGCCCATCCATCGTTCGCGCCTCAGCAATGAACGACCAGGCACCGACATCCAGTGGCGCTACCGTGCAGTCACCGCCGGGCACGATGTCAACCAACAGTGCCTTGTTCGGTTCTACTTCATCAAATGCGGTGGCAACCGGCGCTCCCGAATATCTTATTCTCCCGGATGTCCCGACTGACGTTACAGAGTGACGATCACCCAACCCCAGATAGTGGAATTTTCCCTCAGCAATTGCGTTTTCGGCATTTGCCAAGTCAATGATCTCCGGCCTCGATTTATCTGGAGAGAGTGCATCCACTTGTCCATGAGCCACCGCTATCCGCACAACGCCATCGGCCGGGCGCAAAGATTTTGCGAGGTCGCGACAAAGATCGGAGCTTGGGTGCTTGGTTCGCCATGGGGCACCGACCACCTCGACACCTTCAAGGCCCGGCACCGGTATTGGCTGCATGTCCCGGATCACGACGATATGTTCACCCGCCTCCCGAAACTCCTTAGTCGAAAAAATAGAAGATGCGTCCAAAGGATCATGGTTGCCCGGCAGCAAAAATATCGGCACCGGCAGCGACTTCAGTGCATCGAGTGTTCTAAGCAACGTCTGCCGAGAGAGTTGATTGGATTCGAAGACATCTCCGGCAACGATGATGAACTGTGCATCATGCTTGGCGGCCAGACTCCCAAGCGCAGATATGGCATTGATCCGATCTTGGCTGAAGCGGGCGCCGGCCTCTTCGCTCAGGAAAGCGCGAGTCATGCCGAGTTGCCAGTCTGAGGTGTGGATAAATCGAATAGTTGTGTCAGTTGGATTCAATTGATGTCCCCCGGTATCCCAACGCCGCTGCTAACTAAACAAGTATGCCGAAATAGCAGTTGCTGCGCCCGCGGTACCGGTCCTCTTGACAACTTCCGTTACTGCTTCTGCTTGCGTTGCACGGGGTCGAACCTCAGTAAGTCTCTGAATCGGAACGAATGGCAACTCCAGAGCGCAGTCTTTGAATTCTTAATAGCCCGTTTCAATACCGGATTTCGCGATTAAGGCCTGTCTCCATCCCTGAGGACCCAGGCGGTGCCATTATCGATGGCATGTTTGTTAATGCCACGGGCGGCCAAGTCCTGCTTCAACTGAAGAAGATACAGTTCCTCGCCGACAGCAATAGACTCTGTCCAGGCGGGGTCCCGCTGTGTGCGTTCAATCTCGTGGTCGAGCTGGGCGTTCTGCAGTCTTGCCAACGCCTCATTCGTTCCCACACCTAAATAGTATCTAAGTCTCTCGAAGTCGATCACCCCCTTTCGGCCCCAGGGCGATTGAATCTCGTTATACCCGCATACATCCCATTGGGACGGATGCCCCACTGCTCTCGCCCGAACCATATTGAGATCAATGTAGGTGATACATCGAAGCAGGTGGGAATCTGTCTGCACGGCGGTCGCATGAAACCGATCTTCCCAAAACGCACCCTTACGATTTTTCCTCCTGTTAAATTCCTGGGCCGTCCGCCCCGAAATTAGCTGCATGGAGCGTGAGATTTCTCCGTTTCCTCGGTCGGCCAGCAGCAAATGCACGTGATTGGATGTCGCGACATAATTTAGAACGGACAGACCATAACGACGTTCTGCAACGTATAACCAGTGTCGCCACCGTCGTCGGTCTCGTGCAAATTTGAGAAGAAACTGCTGTCGGTGGCAACGATGCGTCACGTGCCATACGTGACCGTCACAGAAATATCGATTTGCTCGCGACACAGTAGCTTAGCTCGCCAATTTGGCGTCCAAAACACCAATTTAGCCGCTAAATCGACCCTCCTGGAACATCAATTTCTCTGTGGTTCATCTACTTACGGTGGTCCGACACGGTTGTTGGTCACGAACCCTCGTCAATCTCTGCCTCCCATTCCTGCAGTCGCAGTTTCGATATCGCTACAACGTCTGGAGAAAACAAGTCGGGGTGTCTAAGAATCACGGCTTCAAACGCAAACTCTTGCAACCCCATTTCAATTAGTGCTTTGTAACCTGCAGTTTCTTGGTCGCGGTTAACGGCTCGCTCTGCCGCCTTCAAGATACCGTGGCGTTTGATCATCTGCCGCGTTCTTGCATCAGACGTGCGACAACCATTCTTATCCGAAAGCACCTCTTCGTAAGCGTATATTGCTTGTAAGCACTCTTTCTCTGCGTCTGTATCGGCACCATAAGATTCTGCTCGCAGTTCAACCGCACGTTTTCTTGCCTCGTCAGCCAGATCTGGCCGCCCAAGGCGAGTTGCATTTGCAGCAAACCGACTACAGTCTTCTAAGGTCGTGATGTTTTGGATTCTCTTGTCCATCTCAGTCTCTTTCGGCTAAGGCTCATATCCGTATTCGGTCAATCGGCTAGAACAGATTGCTATCTCGTCAGCCGTAAATAGCGGATGAAATTTCGGCGACTCGATCATCATGGCCTCAACGGTTAGATCCAGCCTACCTCTTTTCCATTATGCAGTGTATCCGCCGGACACCGTGTCGACGTGGATTAGCATTCGCGCCGCATCTATCCCGCCGTATTCGACTACCATCTGCAAGAATCGTTGAGCGTTGTATTTCGCCTCACTCTTCGCACGACGGTAGATGTCGGGCATTGCTTCGTGAAACTCAATTTCCAGTGGTTCGGGCATGTCGCATCTATCAATCTGAATGCTCCCATTCTATCTGGCGACGGCCATCGGTGCTGAGCAGTGCCGCCACTCCTCCCTAGCTGACTGGCCATAACGGCGCTCAATCCAGCTTCGTGTTCTTTCGCAGGGTCGGCAGTAAGAGTGCTGCCCCTGTTTACCAAAATGTTCGTCTGTGTCCGGTTTTTCGACTTTCGACCTTACAGATCGCGCATGTTCTTGTTGTCATTGGTCTCTCCCTACTTTGTTGATCATGGTAGTCCCTTAGAATTTAGGTGTCTCGAAAATTTGACGACGGAAAATCTGAACATCCACTAATGGTCCGTGCAATACTGATTATTGATCGTCCGTTTCGTAAATGTGAGCGGAACAGCAGGATGTATTGGCCATTAAATTTGGTCGCACCGGCATTGTGGATCGTCTCCACAGCGTTTATTGCGCCTTCTATGTCCTCAACAATATATCCAGTTTCCCCGTCACGAATGATTTCCGGCATTGAACCAAGGTTAAACGCGATGACTGGAGTCCCGCACGCCATGGACTCAATCAGACTCAATCCAAAAGGTCGAGGTTCGCCAATGAGATCCGGCCGATCTGGTTCGAGAGGGGGGTTGGTGAGAGGCATTCTATAATCTTCAGATTCTTCAGGATCTTGTTCGATAGTGAAATCCCGGTACACAAGAATACTCAGAGTGAACAGAACGAGCAAAATCAATGCGGCGAGAAGTCGAATTGGCGTGATCAACCGACTTTTCATGATTTAAATTTTGTACCGCCCAGCTTGACCTGGTAAATGACACCTCCAATCCAACTGTGTCTTGCCCGTTAGGGCGCCAATCCTGCTGTGATTGCTGTTTTGGCAGTGGAGCAGAACCCGTGTCGAAGCCCCCTGATTCACCGTGCATACTGTTATTGCTGTTTGTAGATGACCACTAGGTCACCGACGCATCTTTGTGCTGTCCCCAAGTTGGGTAATTGAACAACTTGCCCATCCGCGACGGCCTCTTTGACAGCTTCTTTCACGGCAAAATGCAGAGCCTTTTCGCACAACATCCTGAGACGATCTTCTAGTGATGCCACTTTGTTCAGCAAACTTCCGGTCGGGACTTCACCCTATACGCGACAGTCTCAACAGATGCTTCAGATCGTCCGCCATGTCGCGCGGGAGGATATCGGGGGGGAAATACATCATCAGGTTATTGATAGGGTCTATCAGGTAAATTCCACCCTCTGCAAGGCCTTCCGGGCGGATTTCGCCCAGCATTTCGCCGAACTCCTTGTCGCTGATAGTTGCGAGTCCGCGATGCTGCTCGAGGAGACCCGCATCATCCGGGAGAGATTCACCGTGCAGAAATATTCGGCCGACACGGTCTACGTCTTTGCCAAGCATCAGTCGAATCTGTCGCAGGCGATGCAATGCATCGCGGCACCGCTCATCGCAGCGAGCCTCATTCACGTATAGCAAATTCCAGGGCGCACTAGATGCACTCAGTATCGGAGAGGAACCAGACAAGGTTTCTTCCAGGTTGATAACTGGGTCGATCAGTCTGCCATGGTTGGTGCTGCCGTCTGGATGCAACTGACCAGTCGCGTACATCCAGGTCGCAGCGATCATCGGCCCGATGAACGCGAGTGCGATGATTGCCAACTGTAACCGACCGCGTTTATTGCGTTGTTGTGTCAAGACGCTGCCATTTTGGAATCTGCCAGATCAGTATTGCGAGAAGCGCTGCGGCCATCGCGAACCATTGAAAAGCATAACCGTAATGCATCATCGGTCCGCGAGTGCTTGGTTGCCAACGGCGTACGAAGCCACCGTCCGCATCAGGACTCATCAACAGCACGACGGGCAGCACAAGGCTCTCGAGTTCTGTCGCAATATCAATGAGATTTGGATAGACCGCAACCCTGGGCCAGGCTGTCGAGCCTTCGAAAGCCTCACCGGCGCGAATGCCAACCCCAGGCAAACGGCCAACCAGCCCGTAAATCGTTCTGCGGCTCTGGTCGACGGCTATAAGCGGCACACCACCTTCGAACCTGTGTTTGGGGATCCAACCACGATTTACCAGCAGCAATTCGTTGTTGCTGCTGGTTTCGAAAGGAGTGATGACGTAATAACCCTGGCGGCTGTCGAGCGCAATGTTGTCAATCAGGACTTGCCGGCTCCCCTGGAATCGGCCGTCGACCCGGATGCGATCGAAGTTAGCGAGAGAATCGAAGTTGTCAGCCTCCGCGTAGGGCGCATCACGCTCGAATAAATCGAGTAACGCCTGCTTCTCGATTGCCCGATCAAGTTGCCAAAAAGCAAGAGATACGAATAGCGCGATGAAAATAAGCCCGGCAACGGGCGGGGCAATCTTTCGAACCAGCGGCGTCTCAATCACAAACAACACTCACGCGCCGAAAAATGCTGTCCCCTGCGTACGACTTGTTCATATCGGTTCTGGTTCTCTTACTACGGTCATTCAGGTTCAAACCAACAGCATGACTATCAGGATGAATCCCCCATAAAAGACGAGTGCAACCACGGCAAATATAATCGCCGTCTTGCTGATATTCTTTTTGTTCGGTTGGTTATCCACGATCTGTTTCCCAGCGGAAGTATAACGCAGATGACGCCATTGAGATCACTCACTGGCTGCTGTTGTTTAATAGGCCATTTGGCCACTTTGAACTTGATTGAATCAAACTCGCCATACGCGAATTTTGGAAATCGCAAAAGCTGGAATAACATGCTTCTCCAGCAGGCCACAAAAAAGAGAACAATACACGGCCGCGCAATAGCGTAAGATGCGTTCTATGAACAAAGTTGTGCTAGCTCTTGTCACTGCCGTTTTGCTTGCAATTGCGGCGGCTAAATTCGCCTACCACGTCAAGGTCGATTACGGTATTGAACCAGGCAATGAGCCTTGGGCAAATAGCAAAATGGAATTTGTCAGCTGGAACAATCAAAAATGGACAACCTGGATACGCGATGACCTTTTCGAACAGACTCCGCTAAATACCAGTAATTGGAGCCGCCATTCGAATGCGACTATCGCGTTTACCAACTGGGACGGCGAGCCCTGGCAGGCGAGGGTCGACGGTGATGCATTCCTGCTGGCCCATCGCGGCGACTGGGAAGGGCCGCTCGAACGATCTGAAGGGATACGCTATCAAGATTGGTCTGGTGATAAACAAATACGAACGATCGCCAACATTCGACGGTAGACTATTTTGCCTCCTGCGAATTTTTCGCCTATGCTACATTGAAATACAAGAACGTCCAAGGGAGAAAAAACAACGAAAACGCAGCCAGCAGCGCTGCGTGGTGAAACGCCAGGGATGGGAAGCACGAATGCCGTGAGAGTGGCACTAATTCTTGATGGCCTGGGCACGACTGATACAGGCCAATAAACAAACTTAAGGGGCAATCGTTGCGAACGATCTCCAGAAAAGCACGGCGAGAAGGTACGACTTCTTCTGCCGGCGGGCTAAAGAGCGGCCCGTTGCTCCTCATCCTGTGGGGAGTTCCCCACATTGCGTCTGCCGCAAAGCTGGACATGCGGGAGGGCGTCACCGATATGAGTGCGCGTATACAACAGATTCATCACATGGGTCTGTGGGTATGTATCGTTGTCGGTGTCATCGTATTCGGTGCGATGTTTTACACGATGTTTGCGCATCGTCGTTCCAGACATCCCGTGCCTGCCACTTTCAGCCACAGCACACTGGTTGAAATTGTCTGGACGACCATTCCCGTCCTGATACTGGTCGGTATGGCAATACCGGCAGCGATCGCCCTTCGCGAAATCGAAAACAACGAAGATTCCGATATAACGGTGGTTATCACCGCGTCCCAATGGAAATGGCACTATCGATATCTCGAAACGGATATCAGTTACTACAGCAATATCGCGACACCGGACGAACAAATATACAACCTTGAGCCGAAGGACGAACACTATTTGCTCGACGCTGATAATCCGCTGGTGTTACCGACCAATAAAAAAATCCGCTTTCTGGTCACGTCCGACGACGTCATTCATTCCTGGTGGGTCCCGGATTTTGCGGTCAAGCAGGACGCGATTCCGGGCTTCATCAACGAGGCATGGGCGATCGTGCCAACGCCGGGCACCTACCGCGGCCAGTGTACCGAGCTGTGCGGCCAGGGCCATGGATTTATGCCAATCGTCGTCGAGGTAAGGCCTGAAGCCGAGTTTGACCAGTGGATCGAAGACCAGAGAATTGCCGCGGAACTTGCCGGCGGCGCCGCCGTTGCGGCTCGCGCCAAGACCTGGACGATGGACGAACTGATGCCAATTGGCCAGGAGACGTTTCTCAAACACTGCGCGACCTGTCACGAGCGCGATGGCATGGGCCAGGGAACCAAATACCCGGCACTCTCCGGCAGTGCTATCGCCACGGGCGAGATGGCCGATCATCTCGAGCGGGTTATGAACGGCGTGGCCGACACCGAAATGCAGGCATGGGCGCCGCAGCTTTCAGACCTGGAAATAGCAGCAGTCATTACTTACGAGCGAAATAGCTGGGCAAACAGTACCGGTGACATTATTCAGCCAATCACCGTCTACAAGGCCAGATGATGGTTGCACACGCCGAAACCGCACACACAAATCGCCATCCACTGATCGCATTTGCCAGTCGCTGGCTGTTCACCACCAACCACAAGGAAATTGGATCTTTATATCTGTGGTTGAGTTTAACTTTGTTCTTCATCGCAGGCGGTATGGCGATGGTCATCCGGCTGGAGTTGTTTGAGCCGGGTATCCAGTTTGTAGAGCCGGAGTTCTATAACCAGGTATTGACACTGCACGGTCTGATCATGGTCTTCGGCGCGGTAATGCCCGCATTTGTCGGCCTGGCCAACTGGCTGATACCCATGATGATTGGTGCGCCGGACATGGCGTTGCCACGCATGAATAATTTCAGCTTCTGGATCCTGCCGTTCGCGTTCACGATGTTGCTGTCATCACTGTTTATGGAGGGCGGTGCACCGAATTTCGGCTGGACTTTCTACGCACCGTTATCGACGACGTACGGGCCGCCAAGCACGGACTTTTTTATTCTTGGCGTCCATTTGATGGGCATCTCATCCATCATGGGTGCGATCAATATCATCGTTACGATCGTCAACCTACGTGCACCGGGCATGACATATATGAGAATGCCGATGTTCGTCTGGACATGGTTCATTACCGCATTTCTGCTGATCATGGTGATGCCCGTGTTAGCGGGTGTCGTGACGATGATGCTGACGGATCGACACTTCGGCACGAGCTTCTTCGAGGCATCGGGCGGCGGTGACCCGGTGATGTTCCAGCACATATTCTGGTTCTTCGGTCACCCGGAGGTCTACATCATGATCCTGCCGGGCTTTGGCATTGCATCGCAGATCATTCCGACCTTCTCGCGCAAGAAACTATTCGGCTACAGCTCGATGGTCTGGGCGTCGGCATCCATCGCGTTCCTGTCGTTTATCGTATGGGGACATCACATGTTTACCACCGGCATGCCAGTGGCAACCGAGCTCTTTTTCATGTTTGCCACGATGCTGATTGCAGTGCCGACCGGTGTGAAAGTATTTAACTGGGTGGCGACCATGTGGCGCGGCTCGATAACTTTCGAGACGCCGATGTTGTTCTCAATCGGCTTCGTCATGATGTTCACAATCGGGGGATTCTCAGGTCTGATGTTGGCGCTGGTTCCGGCCGACTTTCAGTATCACGACACGTTCTTCGTGGTGGCGCATTTTCATTACGTGCTTTACCCGGGTGCAATTTTCGGCACGATGGCGGCGGTTTATTACTGGCTGCCGAAATGGTGCGGCCACATGTATGACGAACGTCTCGGAAAAATTCATTTCTGGACGGCGACGTTTGCCGTCAATCTGACATTCTTCCCGATGCATTTTACGGGGCTTGCCGGTATGCCACGACGGATACCCGACTACTCCCTGCAGTTCGCAGATTTCAACATGGTTTCGAGCGTAGGAGCCGGCCTGCTTGGACTGACACAGGTGCTGTTCCTGTACATCGTGATCAAAACGATTCGTGGCGGCGTCAAAGCCACCGATCAGGTTTGGGAGGGAGCCGTGGGACTCGAGTGGACCATCCCGTCGCCTGCGCCACATCACACGTTCGAAACGCCACCCGAAATCGTTGAAGGCAGGGCATATTGAGTCGGCCAGCCAAAAGAAGTCATACGGTGCTCCTGGCTGCGCTTGCCGTGGGCATGTTCGGCTTTGCGTTCGCCCTGGTACCGCTATACGACGTTTTTTGCGAGATCACCGGCCTCAATGGCAAGACCTCGGCACAAGCAGTTCTGCTCGATGAAATCGAAGCAGTGGAGATTCCGGTCGATCGTGCCGTGACCATCGATTTTCTGGCCCGCGTCGCGCGTGGCATGCCCTGGGAATTTCGCAGGCCCGAGAACAAGCTAGTCGTGCGCCCGGGCGAAATGAATACGGCGACGTTTTTTGTGCGCAACCGCTCCCACAAAACAGTCACCGGGCAGGCTGTTCCGAGCGTCTCCCCCGGACAGGCGGCTCAGTACCTGAAAAAAATCGAATGCTTTTGCTTTGAACAACAAGAGTTGCCGCCTGGCGGTGAGATGGAAATGGGCGTCAGTTTTGTCGTCGATGCAGATTTACCAGCCGACATCAACGAGCTGACATTGTCCTACACAATGTTCCGGGTTGGCGTTGCGACAGAAGTCGAAGTTGAACACGAACACCAATACGAAAATACGGGGAGCGATTAGCGGCCAATGTCTGATAGCACCGTAAACGGAACACCGCGCTACTACGTTCCACACAGCAGCATTTGGCCGATCGTCGGCTCAATTGCCCTTTTTGTGACGGCGTACGGTGGCGTCCACTTTATTCACCAAAGCACGGAAAAGGTTGCCGCAGCAGGCAGTTTCGGTCAACCGCTATTCTTCGTGGGGCTTGCACTGATCGCATTCATGATGTTCGGCTGGTTCGGTACTGTTATCCGGGAGAGTCTGACGGGTATGGTCAGCCCACAGCTTGACCGTTCATTCCGCATGGGGATGGCGTGGTTCATCATTTCCGAGGTCATGTTCTTCGCCGCTTTTTTTGGCGCGTTGTTCTATGCCCGCATCATATCCGTCCCCTGGCTTTCAGGTGCCGGCAATAATCTTGAAACGCATTTGCTGCTGTGGCCCGATTTCGCCGATACCTGGCCGTTGTTCAGGACACCTAGTGGCACGACGACCCAGTCTATGGGCCCGTGGGGCCTGCCATTTATCAACACGGTCATTCTTGTGACCAGCAGCATTACCGTTACGTTTGCTCACTGGGGGCTGAAGAAAGGCAAGAGAATGGCACTGGGAATTTGGTTGGGCCTGACCGTGGCGCTCGGCGCGACCTTCCTGGTTTTGCAGGTAGTCGAATACCTGCATGCATATGACGAACTTGGCTTGACCCTCGAGTCCGGAATTTACGGCTCAACGTTTTTCATGCTGACCGGGTTTCATGGCGCCCACGTGACCTTGGGCACGATCATGCTGACGGTAATGTTATTCCGAGTAATGCGTGGTCATTTCACGCCGGACAATCACTTCGCATTTGAAGCGACCAGTTGGTACTGGCACTTCGTCGACGTAGTGTGGCTGGGCCTGTTTACGTTCGTTTACTGGTTTTAGGCGGGATAGCGCGACATGAAACCCAACGCCAGAGTGACAAGCAGCAGCACAGCAAGCCCGACCCGCACCGAGAGTGCTTTTACAGCGCGTTCGGTTTTGCCGCGATCCTGAACGAGGAAATAAAGGCCGAAACTCAAACTAACAATGATGCCGAGCATGATCACAATAATAAGAAAATCGAACATCGGACTCTTCATCCGCCGTAACGAGGTTGGTGGGAAATGGAATCAGGAACGCTGAGTGATGTCAAGAACAGCCGAAATCAAAGTAACCGTGAATCTGGATAGCGAGAATATGCCGACGCGGATCGAATGGCAGGCCACCGAGGCGAAAGAAGACGGTCCGGTACTGTGCCAGTCCGTGATGTTGTCGCTATGGAATGCTGAAAGTAAAACAACTGCTGCAATAGACCTGTGGACCAAGGACACGACGGTCGATGACATGAACCTGCATTTTTACCAGATGTTTCACAAGATGGCCGATACTTATCTTCGCGCCACGAAAAACCCGGACGTCGCGAAGCTTATTCACGAATTCGGTGATGGCTTCGGCAACACATTGGGGTTGAGATGACATGAGCGTCTCGATCGTACCCACACTGAAAGTCCTGTTGCCGGCCGCGCGCATTGCGCTGGTCGCGCTGATCGGTTTGATCGGCGGTTATTACGCAAACGCGATGTTCTTCCCCGGCACGAGCCCCGAGCAACCCATTGACTTCAGTCATCGCGTACACGCCGGCGAGAACGAGATCCCTTGCATGTACTGCCACGTTCAGGCCCGACGCTCTATTTCGGCGGGCGTGCCAAGCGTCAATAAATGTATGGGATGCCATACAGAGATTGCGACCGATCGTCCGCAAATACGTTTGCTCGCAAGCTATTGGGAAAACAAGGAACCGATTCCCTGGGTCAAGGTGCACGACTTGCCGGATTTCGTGCATTTCACGCACAAGCGCCACGTGCAGGCGGATATCGAATGTCAGACCTGCCACGGGCCGGTTGAAACAATGGATGTGGTGAGCCGCGAGGCGCCGGTGGAAATGGGCCTTTGCCTCAACTGCCACAAGGACAATGAGGTTGTGCACGGTACTGACTGCTGGACCTGTCATAAATAAAATGAAAAGCCGGGTAACGAAATGTCAAAGGTAGACCGAAGAGACTTCATCAAGCTCGTAGGAGCAGGCAGTGTGGGTGCCGGCGGCGGATTCATGCTCGCGGAATCCATCAAGCACCCGGTAGAACACCTGATTCCTTACGCGGTGCCGCCTGAAGAATTCAGCTCTGGTATTGCCACCTGGTACAACTCGATTTGTGGAATGTGTCCGGCCGGCTGCGGTATTTCTGTTCGTACTCGCGAGGGCCGCGCCAAGAAGATAGAGGGAAATCCATCGCATCCGGTGAATCAGGGCCGACTATGCGCGCTGGGTCAGGCCGGGTTGCAAGTACTTTACAATCCCGATCGCCTGACAGCTCCAATGCTACAGAGTGGCGAGCGCGGCAGTGGGGAGTTCGTTCAGACCACTTGGAACGAAGGGTTATCCGAGGTTGCAAGCCGGCTGTCGGCGAGTACGAACAACGACGGCATCTACTTTGTGAGCGAGGGGGTGCGCGGGCACCTCGCAAACTTGTTCGAACTGTTCATGAACGAACTCGGTTCCGCGAATTTACTGCACTACGACTTCGCGCATCCGCATTCGCTATACGCTGCCAATAATCATCTTTTCGGCGAGAGGCAACTTCCTTACTACGACATCCGGAATTCGCGCTACCTGTTGTCGTTCGGCGCGGACTATTTGAATGACTGGTTGTCGCCCGTGCATCACGGCCTGGGATTCGGCCATAGTCGGCAAGGTAATGGGGACGCAAGAGGCCGGTTTGTACAAATTGAACCGCGCATGTCGATCAGCGGCGCATCCGCTGACGAGTGGATTCCCGCCACGCCCGGTAGCGAGGGGATCCTTGCGTTGGGCATAGCGCAGCAGATTCTTGCCGGGGGCAACTATCAGGGAACCGATGCAGACGATTGGAACGCAGCTCTGGCAACTTATTCAGCCGCCTATGTCGAGGATAAGACAGGCGTGCCGGCGGATACTGTTGCCCGTATAGCCAGCGAATTTTCTCACGCAGAGCCTGGCCTCGCCATCGGCGGCGGCGCGGCGGGAAATCATACTAACGGCGTCGACACGCTGGTTGCCGTTAACGCGCTCAATTACCTGGTTGGCAATATCGGCAAGCCCGGCGGTGTCGTGTTTAATCCGGACCCGGTAGTCGGTAGTTCGACAGCTGGCCGCCAGGCGAATTTTGCGGCCATGCAGGATCTTGCTGAGAATGCCCGGCAGGGAGCCATCGAAGTCCTGATCATCAACAACACCAATCCGCTATTTACCTTGCCGCCGGGCGCCGGTCTGAAAGAAGCGCTGGCGTCAATTCCGCTGGTCGTGAGCCTGTCGAGTTTCATGGACGAAACAACTGCAATGGCAGATATTATTCTTCCCAGCCATACCTACCTGGAAAGTTGGGGCGACGACATGCCACAACCCGGTGTCGGTTTTTCGGTTGGCGCCGTTTCGCAACCGGTCGTATCACCGCTTTATAACACGCGAGCTACCGGCGACATCATCCTGGGCCTGGCCGGCAAAATGGGACTCGGTGAAGCGATGGGCTGGGATTCCATGGAAGACTACATCAAGGATGGCTGGCGTAATGTTTATGAACGTAGCTCGCCGGATGCCGGTGGTTTCGACTCATTCTGGCGCGAGGTCCTGACCTCCGGAGCGTGGGGCGAGAACACGCGCAATTCTAACTCCGTCGTCATCGACAAGCAGGTCATCGACAATATCGCGGTGGCAGAAGCCGAATTCTCCGGCAACCCGGACGAATACCCGTTCGTTCTGCATCCCTATCTGTCGACCACCCTTTACGATGGTCGCGGCGCCAATCTCCCCTGGATGCAGGAGCTACCGGATCCGATGACCAGCATCGTGTACGGGTCCTGGGTTGAATTGAATCCGCAGACAGCAAATGAAATGGGCATCCAGGATGGCGACCTGCTCCGGATTACATCCGAGCACGGCAGTATCGAGGTACCGGCGGTCACTTTTCCGGCCATCATGCCGGATGTTGTCGCCATGCCGATTGGTCAGGGCCACGAAGAATTCGGACGTTATGCGAGGAATCGGGGAAGCAACCCGATACAGATTCTCGCGCCTAACATGGACGCAGTGTCCGGCAGCCTTGCTACGAGTGCGACTCGCGTTAGTCTGGCCCAGACCGGCAGGCGCGCCGCACCCGTGAAAACCGGCGGCGAATCGCGGCAACTCGGACGAAACATCGTTCAGTCCACGGGCGCGGATGGTGACTCTGCGGGACACAGCGCGAAGCTGAACAGTATTCCGATTGTGGTGGATCCAGCATGAACATTATGGAACGATTTATTTCCAGTTGGCAGAAGTATCGTAAACCCGGTTATTACGAGGACTTTGACTACGCCTGGACAATGTCTATCGATCTCGATCGCTGCACTGGCTGCAGTGCCTGCGTTACCGCATGCCAGGCGGAAAACAATATCCCGATCGTCGGAGAAAAAGAGCTGGCCAAGGGACGGGAGATGCATTGGATTCGGATAGAGCGATATTGGGAAGGCGAATACCCGAACGCAAAACTAAAGTTCATCCCGATGCTTTGCCAGCAATGTGATGCAGCTCCCTGTGAAACGGTTTGCCCGGTGTCCGCCACATATCACAACCAGGACGGTCTCAATACACAAGTTTATAACCGGTGTATCGGTACACGGTCGTGCGCCGTCTATTGCCCGTATGAAGTCAGGTATTTCAACTACAACAGTCATCACTGGGACTCGCCGCTCGATCAGCAACTCAACCCGGATGTCAGCGTTCGCGAAAAAGGCGTCATGGAGAAGTGCACGTTTTGTATTCAACGCGTCCGCCAGGCGAAAGATCACGCCAAAGACGACGGGCGCCGACGGGTTCAAGAGGGCGACATTCAACCGGCCTGCGTGCAGACCTGCCCGTCCGAAGCACTGGTTTTCGGCGACCGCAAGGATTCCAACAGCAAGGTAGCAAAATCATTGGCCGACCCGCGCGCTTATCATGTGCTTGATGAGCTCAATACATTGCCTTCGGTCGTTTACCTGAAAAAAGTTGATTCCGATGGGTAACGAAGAAAGGCAGATGCAATTCGCCGACGTCAACGATGACGTCGTGCGATCGCTTACTGAAACTGGCAGGAGTTATTACATCGCTCTCGCCACGGCGATTTTCGTCATGCTTGCCTGCTTTTTCTTCCCCTGGTTCTACCAGCTCTACTACGGCATCGGCGCTGCCGGCATGAATCACCCAACAGTCTGGGGAACCTATCTCGCCAGCTTCGTATTCTGGATCGGGTTAAGCCATTCCGGCACGCTGTTGTCCTGTGTTCTGCATATCACTAACAGTGAATGGCGCAAGGCGATGTACCGCAGCGCTGAGGCCATGACACTTTTTTCGCTGATGGTTGCAGCGACGATGGTCATGGTGCACGTAGGTCGGCCGTGGTTCATTCATTGGGCGCTGCCATACCCTAATCAGATGGAGCTGTGGCCGAATTTTCGATCGCCACTGATGTTCGATGTGATGGCAATCACGACTTACGTCACTGGCAGTTTGATATTCATTTACATGGGATCGATCCCGGACTTCGCGGCGGTTCGAGACCGTACAACCGGCTGGCGGCACCACCTGTACGTACTGCTATCACTTGGCTGGCGTGGTACCGATACAGAATGGCACCGGCTCGGCTGGGCCTACACCTTCCTCGCCGTGCTCATAATCCCGTTGGCAGTCTCCGTGCACAGCATCGTGTCCTGGGACTTCGCAATGTCCCTCGTGCCCGGACTGCACCAGACGATTTTCGCTCCGTATTTCGTTGTGGGTGCAATTTACTCCGGTACGGCTGGCATCGTTACGGTCATGTACGTATTGAGAAAGTACATGAATTTCGAGCATTTCATCACCAAGTTGCATTTCGACAATCTCGGAAAACTGTTGCTGGTGCTATCGCTCATATGGACGTACATTAATATTCTGGAATTATTCACAGGCTGGTTCAGCGGCACATCGACTGAGTACGAGCAACTCAAATACAAATTGTTCGGATTCTATGCGCCTTTGTACTGGGAGATGATTCTGTTCTGCGCTGTCGCCCCGCTGTTACTGATCTCCAAAAAATTCCGTACCTCGTTTGTACCGATGTTGATCCTGTCGATCGCGATTAACATTGGCATGTATACGGAACGATTCCTGATCATCGGAGCGACATTGTCGCGGCAGTATCTGCCAAATGCGTGGCGCGTTTATGTTCCGAGCCTTGTAGAAATTTCGATACTCGTCGGATCACTCGCGACGTTCATTACACTGTTCCTGCTGTTTGTCAAAATTTTCCCGAGCGTCTCCATCTACGAAGTGAAGGAGACAATGGAAACACCGAAAAGTAAAAAGGGTGATACGGAATGGCAAGCAGCGCACTAGGGTTATTTCACGATCCGGACTCGGCGCTGAAAGCGGCCGGGGATCTCATGCATGCCGGTTTTGCACGACCGGAATTGCTATCACCGATTCCTGTGCATGGCGCGGATGAAGTGCTCGGACCCAAGAAATCTGTCATTAAGCGATTTACATTTTTTGGTGGAATATTTGGCGCCCTCGCTGGCTTTAGCTTGGCAGCCGGTACTGCGGTGTTATACCTGCATCCCACCGGCGGTCGTCCAATTATCACTATTCCACCATTTCTGATTATCACTTATGAGATGACCATTTTATTCGGCATCCTGGCAACTGTTCTGGGTTTCCTTATCAGCGCACGATTACCCGCTATTCGGGAACGTTTGTACGTACCTGAGGTTGCCGTTGACAAATTCGCCGTCACCGTTGTTTGTGATACGCAGGACAATTTTGGCCGCGCCGAGGCGATTCTGTGCGCTGCGGGCGCTGAAGAAGTCCGAAACTTGAATGAGGACGGCTCATGAAGCACGCAATAGTTTTGTTGCTCATTTTACTTTTGAGTTGGCCGATGACATTTGCCTGGGCATATCCCTGGGACAAGGACATGGTCGATCAGCCCACCGAGAAAGCTCAGGAATCGATTGCGCCGGCCGGCCCCGGGTCCATACCGACAACCGGCGGAGAAACGGTGCCATTGCCGCTTACCGACGACGAAAGCCTCGATATGAAAGAAGCAGCGGTGGCCATGGTCAACCCGGTTCCCGCCAGCCAGGAGTCTATTGAGCGTGGCGAGTATTTCTATGAGATCACGTGCCTGGTTTGCCACGGAACCACGGGAATTGGTGACGGACCGGTAGGCCTCAAATTTATTGAGAAAGCACCGGTTGATCTGAATGAACCCTACACGCAAGACCAGGCGGACGGACAGCTGTTTTTTACGTTAACGCGTGGCAGGGCGAAAATGCCGTTTTACCGCGACGCATTGAGTCCAACGGAAAGATGGGATGTTATCAATTACGTCCGAAGTGAGTTTGCCTCGCAATGAACAGTCTGAAATATCAGCGCGGCAGTATCGTTCTCTGGGTGCTTATCGCCATTTTTCTGCTGGGCGTGGCAAGTCTCGTTTTTGGCCTGTCGAGTGCAGAACAGCGACCGGACTTCGCACTCTTTACCGTGTCGTATCTGTTTCTCCTTGGCATAACCCAGGCCGGGGTGGTGGTCACTGCATTTCTTCGCCTCGTAGAATCTGACTGGGGCAAGCCCTGGTACCGCCTGGCAGAGCTGTCAACGCTGGCGTATTTTCCTTTTGCAATCATTGGCTTTCTGCTTATTTTCATATTCGCCCGGGAAGATCTCTTCTACTGGTTGAATGCATCGCCGGACGACCATCTCAGTCCCTGGCTCAACATTAACTGGCTCTTTATCAGAGACCTCGGCGGGCTATTGCTGTTCTACGGCATCGCTGCCATCTACGTCAGAAAAGGCCTGCAACCGGATCTGGCCAGTGACGAGGAAGCAAAAGCGATCGATCACGACGAAGTCGAGAGTCGACTTTACGATTTTTCGCCGATCGTAATAATTGGATTCATTGTGTCCAATACGTTTATTGCCTGGGACCTGGCAATGATGCTGATACCTCATTGGCATAGCACAATTTTCCCAATTCACTTTTGGTTCGGCAATATTTTCGCGGGTTCCGCAGCCTGGATGGCAATAGCGGTCGTCATGCGACGAGTCGATGGCGGCCAGCATTTTGGCCCAACTCAGATAAAGAGCCTGGGAATGCTGGTTACGGGCTTCACACTCATGTGGCTGTATTTTTTCTGGTCACAGTTTTTCGTAATCTGGTTTGGCAACCTGCCGGAAGAGTCGGAACCTTTATGGCGACAAATGTACGGGCACTACAGCCCATACTTCTGGACCATGATAAGTGGTTGCTTCTTCGTGCCCTTCGTTTGCCTGCTGTTTGCGATCGTCAAACGATCGGTACTGGCAATGTGTATCGTTGCCTTCGGCATAAATCTGGGAATCTGGATCAACAAATATCTGATGATCGTGCCGGTTTTCTCGCCGGACGATCGCCCATTCGATCATTGGATTGATATTGCAATGGCACTAGGCCTGCTGGCTGGTTTTATCGTAACTGTCGTGTTGTTGGCGAGGCGGCTGCCCACGTACTCAGCCTGGGAAATGAGTCGCGAGTCTTAGACCGATAGCTAAGGCCCGGACCACCGGGCCAGCAGATCAGCCTGCTGCGGCAATCAATATTCGCAACTACAAGGAGTTGCGGCAGTACAGCAGACTCTCTGATGAATGAATCTCACAATCTCGATGAGCCCAGATCAACCGGTGGCGCTATTGTCACTTCCGGCGCCGTTATCGCAGTGCTTCTGGGAATACCCTGTTTTTTTATGGGTAGCTATGGCGCTATTAGTCTCATTACTGGCGAGAAGCTGATCACGGGCGGTCTGGGTGCGTTGTGGGGCTACATGGCGGTGGTCGGGGCATATGAGTTGAATCGCCGTAAGTTCGATCTGAGTCGTGGTCGAAATCTAAAAGATCAGCATCTGTTTGCCGGCACTCTAGCAGTATCCACCGGCTTGGTCATCAGTGGCGCCATGCACGAATTAATGCCTGCCCTTGCCATTGTTTGTGTGCTCTCGGCGATCAAGCAAGCGAACGATGGCCATGCCCGAAAGTATCTGTCCCTGATTCATGCTGCCGTCCTGATTGCCGGGATGGCTGTCGGGAGCTGGTTTTACAAGAATAGCGAATCATCCGGCAAGGTACTCCTTGATAGGCTCGAAGCGCTGCCTTAAAAAGGTCAGACCCGAAGCCTCATGCGAGCCATCAGGCTGGCCAATTCTCAGTGATAATCCTCGCCAATCGGCAGTGGTTTTTATCCGAGCTGCGGCGCACGCCGAATCCCCGAACCAGCAATTAGTGCTTCGGATTGAGACGAAGTTCAATTACCTCCTGGCCGGTGAGTGTGCCTGTCCTGTTGTCCGCGCGTCATTGTTTTCCTCAAATGCGTATCGACATCAAGGGTCAGCGTCATATCCTGCGATGATTTGGAATCCGGCTCTTTTTAGTCCGTGACTTAGCGCTCCGATACCGCAGAATAGATCAACAACCTCACCATAGATTCTTTTGCCATCTAATCGTCGGACTCCATTCATAACTCTGGTGCCATGTAAATTGACTCGACTTTGATTACGTCGCCGATTTTTGGGTGAATGGGGTTCGGTATTTTGGCTTTTTGGGCGGCGCCATGCATTTGCTTAGGTTTTTTGGTCTTCCTCATAAGTTAAGGAACAAAATTTAGGCAGCGAACTCTATAATCCGCCTGAAAAACCATGTGTATCTATAGAACTACCCAATTAGGGTAATTTCAGGAAGCCCCACTTTTTTCTTGTAGTGAGGATCCTGACGGTGGACCATCGGAATTGCTCACGGTCTTCATGGTAGAGCCTAATTTAATAGTCAAGGAATCAGAATGATCCGCACCGCCCTCATCACCCTCACCTTATTACTCTGCGCCCCACCCACATATTCCCAGTCAAGCAGCGCCGACTACACCGCCGACCACCAAAAAACCGCACTGGAAATCTACCGCCACATCATCTCCATCCGCTCGGCAGCCGGTCATGGCAGAGTGCCGGAGGTTGCGAACTACCTCGCGGATCAGTTCCGCGACGGCGGCTTTGACGATACGGACATTCATGTATTGCCGCAGACATTGTCCTCGGGCGAAGCAACAGCCTCGCTGGTCGTACGCTACGAAGGCGACGATTCAGCAGGCCGGGAGCCTATCCTGCTCATCGCCCACATGGACGTGGTTGATGCATTGCCGAAAGACTGGGAGCGCGACCCTTTCACGCTGGTGGAAGAGGACGGCTATTTTTTCGGCCGCGGTGCACTCGATGACAAGTTCGGCATCACAACGCTAACGACCACTTTTCTGCGTCTGAAAGCGGCCGGTTTCGTGCCCAATCGCGACCTTATCATTGCTTTCACTGGCGATGAAGAAACCGGCATGGAGACAACCCGCTCCCTGGCCACTGAGTATCGCGAGCTGACGGATGCCGAGTACGTATTAAACGCGGATGGCGGTGGCGGCTTTCTTGATCACGATCGAAAGGCGACTGCCTATATGATTCAGGCTGCGGAAAAAACATTTGCCACTTTTGAGCTAACCATCCGGAACCCTGGCGGCCACAGTTCCCTGCCAAGACCTGATAACGCCATCTACGAACTCGCAACCGTCCTTAAAAATATCGAGGCATACACCTTCCCCACCCAGACCAATGACATTACCAGGCGCTATTTCGAGAAATCTGCAGCGGTCACCGCAGCGCCGGTTGGGGATGCAATGCGTCGATTTGCTGCCGACCCACATGACGAGGAAGCGCTTGCCGTGCTCAGCCAGTATCCAGAGCAAAACAGCGTTACTCGTACAACCTGCGTCGCGACGATGTTGTCCGCCGGCCATGCAGAGAACGCGCTGCCCCAGTCGGCCACCGCAACCATCAATTGCCGGATTTTTCCGGGTGTTGCCGTAAAAGATGTGCAGGCTAAATTGTTTGAGGTTGGCAGAAATGACACGCTTGAAATCGAATTTTCGGGCGAGTCTGTCTCCAGCCCGGCGTCACCCATCAATGAGGAAGTGAACGCCGCAGTGGCCAACGCGGTGCACAACCAATATCCAGGCATTCCAATCATTCCCTACATGGCACCCTATGGAACGGACGGCAAGGTAATGCGCCAGGCGGGTTTACCGACGTACGGTGTCATGGGCCTGTTCTTCAGGCCTGAGGACGAATTTTCTCACGGCTTGAATGAACGCGTGCAAGTTGACTCATTTTTTGGCGCACTCGAGTACTGGCATGACATGCTGACCGAGCTGGCGGGCAACTAGCGAAGCATGCGGTTGCTCGGTTCTTCGGCTAAGAAAGCCAAGATGTTGTCGAAGGCCGTCCCGAAGTAGGATTCATAGTTATCTTGCTCAACGTATCCGATGTGCGGGGTCGCGAGAACATTTTCTATGCTCAACAGTGGGTGCAAAGCATCGCTGATCGGTTCGTCATCGAAGACGTCAATTGCGGCGAACCCTGGCCTTCCCGCACGGAGACTTCTTGCAAGGGCATTGGGCTCGACGAGTCCCGCCCGACTGGTGTTCACGAAAAGCGCATCGTGCTTCATGCGCGTCAAATCGGCTTTCGTCACGATGCCTTGAGTCGCTTCGACGAGCCGCAGATGAATTGATACGACGTCGGCTTGTGAGAAAAATTCTTCTTGAGATTGTGCTGCGAGCAAGCCGTCGTCAATTGCTCTGCCACGTGAGTTCTCGCTGCCCCAGATCATGACGTTCATTCCGAAGGCGGTGCCGAATCCGGCTACTATTTTCCCGATGCGGCCGTATCCCCAAATTCCAAGCGTGCGCCCGCGGACAACACGACCAAGGCCGAGTCCTGCAGCTGACTGCCAGGTTCCGCGCTTGAGTTCGGCCGAGTACGTATCCAAATGTCGCGAAGACGCCATGATAAGTGCCCAGGTCAGTTCAGCCGGGGCCAGCGACCCGCTCGTTCCAACCGTAATTAGCACGCCGCGACGCGTGCACGCCTCCACGTCTACGTGCCGCACTCCGGAGCTCGTCTGGCTGATAAGCCGTAAGCGCGGCAGCTGGGCCAGCAGCTCATCTGTGATCCACGTGCGCTCTCTAATCAGCACAATCGCTTCGGCATCTCGCAACCTTTCGACCAGTGTGTCGAGATCGGTGACGCTGTCGTTGTAAACCGTTACATCGTGCTGATCCAGGAGCGAAAAGCTAGCAAGGCGTCTGACTACATCCTGGTAGTCGTCTAGAACCACGACTTTAATTCTTGCTTCTCCATTGGTGCGGGCTTCGTTGCCGAGACGTTGCGTTTCCGCCGGCGTTTCGACCTGAGCACTCGCATGTTTGGAGAGCCCCATCGCGATGCCCGCGACCGCCGTTGTCGAAAGAAAATCGCGCCGATTGAGTACGACGTCGTTCTTGTCTTTGTCTTTCCGCGTTGTCATGTTTGATCCTTAGGGTCGATCGAGAAAATTCGATTGCGTCTTCTCGGGATGCATCACTAGTTTCTGCGAGCGCCAGTTTGAGAACGCTGCGGTATTATCCGTCGTCAAACAAATGGGACAGATCTGACTCCAGCGTGAGCGAGTTTTTTGTGCTTCGTTGTCATGTTACGCGGCGTATCGTTGCTAGTGTAAACGACGTTTCGCGAGGGTCCTTTTCTTGATCCTTTTTCGTTTTTCCAAAGTTGCCGGTCACCCAATCTAGTCGATCAATGGATTAACCTGTTTCCAAGTGGATCGCCGCGTCGCTGCGCTCCTCGCGAAGACGTTCTGCCAGGGTGACGTATTTCATGTCCACTACACCGTCAGAATTGATCAACGTCAATACAGAATTCGACATCAACTAACGACCCGCTTATTTTATGGGACAAACTATCCTGGACAGGCACAAATTAGCAAAATACGCGGACTAATGCGGCTTTTGCATGTCGGCGTAGGTGCCTATCATTCGTTCTATGCTCAGAGCTCGAAATCATCTGGTGTGTTTGTTTGATACGCCTTACTACGACATCACCTCACGTTGTGTACAGCGTGCCTTAAATGGTCAGCGCGACCGTGGCCGGCCGAGGCCGTGTGAATACTCCAGATTCGTCTTTGCGATCGCAGTGACCCAATCGCCAGGAGCGATTTGGGACGAGCGAAGCTCGCCCGAAGGGCCGGCAACACGATGTTGCCGGTCGCCCAATCCATCAATCATTGTATTAACTGGATTGCTTCGTCGGCTGTGCCTCCTCGCAAAGACGTGCGGAGGTGCCTGTCCCATCGAAAAGGGGTCGAACCGATTGCTGTCCCACTTAGCAGGCAGACCACACGTTGAAACCCAGGTCAGCAGTGGTGTTGGTCAGATTTTCTTGTTTGGTCGACTTGAATTTGGGGAGAC
>Ga0209403_10000371_pt1 | contig 68422 bp, 61 predicted proteins | sample ArcticOcean_MG_C_8_FD_187440 | JGI IMG/M metagenome (GOLD analysis project Ga0209403, IMG submission 187440) | Marine microbial communities from western Arctic Ocean - ArcticOcean_MG_CB11_86 (SPAdes) (version 2) | ecosystem: Environmental > Aquatic > Marine > Oceanic | place: Arctic Ocean... | reverse complement strand
AACAGCGTGGCGGTGTGGTGGCTGCGCGACACGTTCATGCTGCCAGCCGCCGCAAACTCTCTTGAGACAGGATCGTAGACCTCGGCTGATACAATGCTGACTAACTTGTCGCCCAGTCCTCCGACGATGAGGACTCGCCCGTCTCTCAGCAGCGTCGTCGTGTGATTGGAACGGCCCACAAGCATGTCTGATGCTACGGTGAAGGCGGAGGCGGTCGGGTTGTAAATCTCAGCAAAGCGGAAGAAGTCGCTGTTGCCGTCATCGCCTTCTGTAATCAGCACACCGCCGTTACCCAGAAGCGTGGCGCGGTGATATTCAGGCGGCCCAGACTCATGGGGCCTGTGAGAGCAAGCCGTCCGGTGTTGGGCTCGAAGGTCTCGGCTGAGCTGAGCAGTGAGATGCCGTCACCTCCACCTGTTAGTAACATACGTCCGTCCTGAAGCAGGGTAACGGTGTGGAATCCACGAGCCGTCGCCATGGTCTTGCCCAGGGTGAATTCCCCAACAGGCTTTTTCTCGGGTGCCTGTGCGTGTGCCAGGTACGACGGCCACAAGGTTACTATTGCGCCCGCTACCAGTATCAGTACAAGCAACAGTAGAGGATTCCGCCACGAAGCTATATTCGCCAAAAGTTTATTCATATGCATATCGTTGGATGATTTTTGGAGCCAACAAGTTCAAATGGAACAATTTGGTTGTTAGCGGCGTCTATATATATGATCGACAACACGTAGTAGGGAGCAAATTGGATGAAGCTCAACATCTCTGGAATGATACTGGTTACCGCGATGTTCGCGCTGCTGGGCACGGGGTGCCTCACCCGGACGGAGGGGCCATCGCAGCGACCTGATCCTGTGATTAGATTAGGAGTTATGCCGGATGACTATATCGAACCCCTCGCGCCTGCCGCTTCAACTAACCCGCCGATCACTATATTGGGAACCGTAGATCCTGATCAGTGCAGCTTCATCCACAACGTCAATGCATGCTTTTCCGATGGGCGGCCGCCAGCCGGCATGCCTTTGAAGGATTACATGGACGTCTACTTCTTTGCGGTACAGGACCTGAGTGATCGCATTGGTGAAGACCGTTTCGGTGCCAAGATGAAAAGCGTGGAGAGGGTTGATTGGAATGACGCCTCGTTAGGCAACCCCGAGCCAGGCGTGGCCTATATCCAGGTCATGGTTCCAGGATACAAGCTGGTGCTGGAATCAGAAGGCGAGTTTCACACCCACCACACAAGTCAGTACAGGGTCGTTTTTGTGGAGTATAACTAAAGCCTATTGAGGCTATCGGCAGGTCATGCAGGCTGCGTGCCGTCGGCCAACGCAAGGAACTCTTCTTCGCTCAGTACTGCTACTTCCAGATTTCGTGCATCGGCTAGTTTTGAACCAGCGTCTGCCCCGGCCACAAGGTAGTTCGTGCGCTTACTTACGCTGGCACTCACAGCGCCACCGAGTTCCTTGATCCTGCCCTCGATCTGCGAGCGGCTGAACTTCTCCAGCCTGCCCGTGACCACAAATCGTAGGCCGACCAGAGGTTGCTCGGCGGGCTCTTCGCGAGGCTCGTCTTCCAGGCGCACACCGGCATCGCGTAATTTTTCTATCACGGCCTGGTTGCCTTCGTTAGCGAAGTATTCGATGAAGCTTTCGGCGATGCGTGGCCCAATACCCGGTATTGCCGTTAGGCTCTCCTCCGTGGCGGCCATGAGGTTGTCCATGGACGTGAAGTTCCGGGCCAGCAATTCGCCCACCTCAGAGCCAACGTGCCGAATGCCCAGCGCTGCCAGTAGCCGGGCCAGTGGACGCGACTTGCTGGCCGCAATGGCTGCGATCATGTTGTCGGCGCTCTTCTCACCCATGCGCTCTATCTCTAGCAGCGACTCTTTCTCAAGAAGGTACAGGTCGGCCACGTCCTTAATGAGTCCCTGCTGAATCAAGATGCCGCCCCACTTGCCGCCCATGCCATCGATGTCCATGGTGTTTCGGCTGACGAAGTGTTCCAGTAGGCGCACCAGCTGCAATGGGCATGATGCATTGACGCAGTATGCTGCGGCCTCGTCCTCGGGGTTCACTACGGCCTCGCCACAGCTTGGACATTCCGTGGGGAACTCGAAAGGCTTCTCTTTGCCGGTACGGCGGCTGGTAATCACGCTGACCACCTGGGGTATGACGTCCCCTGCCCGCTCGACCACAATCCAGTCGCCCTTGCGCAGGTCCTTGGCGCGGATGTACTCCTCGTTGTGCAAGGTCGCCCTCTGCACCGTCGCGCCCCCGATGACCACCGGCTCCAGGACTGCGTAAGGGTTTATGGTGCCAGTACGGCCTACGTTTACGGCGATGTCCAGCAACTGGGTTACAGACTGCACTGCGGGGAACTTGTAGGCGATAGCCCACCTTGGCTCGCGGCCAACAATGCCCAGGTGCCTCTGAAAGTCCAGGTCGTCTACCTTGATTACGACGCCGTCGGCAGCCACGTCGATATCCTCCACGCCCTCCACCCACGACCTGTAGAAGTCGATCGCCTCTTCCGGCGTCTGCACCACCCTAAAGCCTTCGCTTGCCTTAAAGCCAAGCTCCTTGAAGTACTCCAGGCTCTTGGCGTGAGTGTCCGGAAGGCCGTCGCCCTCGACGTAGCCCAGCGAATATATAAAGATGTCCAGCGGGCGAGACGCCGTCATACGCGGGTCAAGCTGTCTGAGGGAGCCAGCAGCCGTGTTTCGAGGGTTGGCGTACGGCTCTTCCCCATTGGCGACACGCTCGTCATTGAATTTCAGGAACCCGGACTTGGGAAAGTAGACTTCACCTCGCACCTCCAGGCGGCTGGGCACGTCGGTGCTGAGTAGACGTAGCGGAATGCTTTTGATGGTACGTAGGTTCTGCGTCACGTCCTCGCCCACCAGGCCGTTTCCTCGCGTTGCCCCCTGTACGAAAATGCCGTCCTGGTACGTCAGTGCCACAGCCAGGCCGTCGTACTTCAGCTCGCAAACCATGTCGAACTGGTCGCGCTCCAGCAGGTTGGCGACCCTCTTGTGCCAGGCCATGAACTCTTCATCGTTGAAGGCGTTGGCCAGACTAATCATGGCAACGGGATGCTGAACCTGACTGAAGCCAGGTAGAGGCTCCGCGCCCACACGCTGCGTCGGGGAGTCCGCGGTTACCAGTTCGGGATTGTCTGCCTCCAACAGGCGAAGCTCCTGCATCAGCTCGTCGTATTGGCCGTCGCTGGTATCCGGTTGCGCCAGCACGTAGTACCTGTAGTTGTGGTAGTTGATCTGTTTTCGAAGTTCTTCGATCTTCTTGATTGTTGTGGTGCTTGCCATGAAACTCACCATCTTCAAACCAGTTAAATACTAGGCAGTAGTTTCGACCAACCAGCAGGACTGATAATTGACGCCAATTTAGGGCAAAAACATTTTATCCGATTTAGTGGTACAAAGGTCGCGTGGTGTTCGCACTGGACGGCGCTGTAGCCTGTGGCTATACTTTAAATGCCTTCTGAGGCATAGGAGATTTATATTGCCACTGTCCCAAGAGTACCTGGATTTCATAGCTAAATACCCCCCATTGCTAGCCATTGGCAACACCCCTATGGTCCAATTGAAACTTCCTCTGGATATTGGGGACGCCGAAATAAATGCCAAATACGAGCACCTTAATCCTGGTGGTTCCCTCAAAGATAGGCCCGTCATGCGAATGCTGGTAGAGGCCATTCTGTCCGGCGAGTTGGATAAGAGCAAGACTATTCTGGATGCGACTTCGGGTAACGCAGGCATCGCTTATGCCATGATAGGGGCCATTCTCGGTTACAAGGTCACGCTGGTAATGCCTGAGAACGCCAGTGAGGAGAGAAAGAAACGCATTAGGGCGCATGGCGCGGAGATCATCTACACCGATGCCATGCTGGGCTACGACGAGGCGCTATACGAGGTTCGGCGTCGCTACGAGGTAGACCCGGACAAGTACTACTACCGCTCGCAATACGACAACGACAACAACCCCCAGGCTCATTACGACACCACCGCCGAAGAGATCCTGAAGCAGGCCCCCGGCATCACTCACTTTGTTGCTGGCGTTGGCACTGGTGGAACGATCACAGGCATAGGCCACCGACTGAAAGAGCACAATCCCGATATTCAGATCGTCGGCATCAACCCTCCTGAATGGCCCGGCGTTGAGGGCCTGAAGCCTTTGGGAGACGACCATATCATCCCTAAAATCTTCGACGATAGCGTCGTGGACGAGATGCTGGAGATCGACGTGGACGAGTCCTACAAGATGTCGAAACTCATGGCTTCCATAGGCATGTTTGCGGGCCAGTCCTCGGGCGCGTATGTGCAGGGGGTTTACATGGTGGCGAAGCGCGAGCGCAAAGGCTGCTTCGTGACCATTCTCAACGACATCGGAGAGCGCTACCTCAGCACCGGCATGTGGGACTAAGTTTCAGTTAGGATTTCAAACTTGAAAAGAGGGATGATTGTTAAACCAGCCCTCTTTTTTTGCCTAAACCAACTGCAAATACTAAGCCGCTACAGGTGCCTCCGTTTTGGCTAGCTTTGCGGCGATCGCCGCTAGGTGGCGGCATTGAAAGCGAGCGCCGACCAACTCGTTATCGCTGGGCTCGCGGTCGTTTTGCCCCACGATAGTCGCTGCGCCGTAAGGACTGCCTCCCGTAATCTCGTCCATGCGCGTCTGGCCCAGGAAGGTGCGCATCTGGCCAGTCATGTTTCCGAAACGGGTTGGCGAGCCGAAGATGATGGCGTCGTAATCGCCTAACTCGTTGGGGTCTGCCATAGGAACACCGGCTAGTTGCTGCTGGGCCAGACCTGCGCCCATGTTCTCCAGCACGCCATCGGGAATGGTCTCAGGGACTCGCTTGATTATCACCTCAGCGTTGGGAACCTCTCGCACGCCCTCGGCCACGGCCTCCGCCATCGTGTTGATGTGTCCGTGTATGGAGTGAATTAATACCAGAACTTTTATTTTCCCTACTTTCTTGTTTGTTTAATTTGGTTTAAATTTTTGGCGTATTGGAAGTATTTAGACCTGCTGGCTTGGAACCAGTGATTTTGCTTCTGAGTTGATACGGCCTCCCACGAAAAAGGCTGCGGCGACCGCCAGCATGACTGCGCCCACCACTACGAATGAGCCGCCTATGCCCATTTGGCTACTGATAGGCTCGGTCAGGATCGGCGAGATAAACTGGCCCAGGGATATTGACGTCGTTAATAATCCGAAGGCGCGACCTCTAAATACCTCCGGCGCTCTGGCCACAAGCCACACGTTGAGGGTCGGCATTAGTAGGCCAAGTCCCAGCCCTGCGATGGCTGCCCCAACGAAAATCTGAACGAGCCCTGTGCCCAGACCTATTATGGGATAGCCGATTCCGAATAGAATGAAGCCGAGGGTAACTATGGTGAATATGCTCAACCGCCTGTTAATGCGACCGAACATCAACGAAGGCGAAATAGAGAACAGAATGGCACCGGATATGACCAGTCCGCTCTGTGTGGCGCTGGCCCCGGCAACAGCTTCCAGTAGAAATGGCAACTGAATTATTAGCATGATGAAGGCCGTCAGCAGAACAAGCGCCGTGATGTATATAGGTAAAAGTTGGCCTATCGGGAAAGTTACTTTCGATCCGTTTTAGAGTCTAATACGGCGGCTTTTGTTTCCTCGCGTTTCGGCTCCATCAGAGCGATGACGGCGAAGGGCAGAATGACGAACGCGATTAGATAAATCAGGAACGGCGTCTGCCATGTCACGTCGGCAAGAAAGCCGCCTGTTGCTGTGAAGACCACGCCCCCGAAGTTCATGAACGCGGCCTGCCTTCCCAGGAATCGCGCCCTCGCCTCGCCCTGGTAGTAGTTGGCGACTAAGGTTGTCACGCTGACCATGATGCCCGCGACCGCTATGCCAAGCAGCGCCCTGCCGATAAGAATCGCGGTCATGGAGTCGAAGAAATATCCGGCGCTACCGGTTAGTGCGTACAAGAACGTAGAGACCACCAGCAGGCGTTTGCGTCCGTAACTGTCGACGATGAACCCCGCCGCCGGTGCGCCCAGTACAATGAAAAGGCCTGGGATGGTCAAGACCAGCCTGACCAGCAGGTCTACGTTTGGTAGATCGGAGAAGGCGGCATGCATGGCGGGCAGAGCGGGCGCTATAGTCGCCCCGGCCATGACGGTAAGGGTGCTGACCACCAATAGGGTAATCTTGGTTAGCTGTCGTTCCGGATGTGGCTGGAACATTCTGACGTCTCCGTTTTAGCTCACTGTAATGTATCTTAATGCTAAGACATATAGTAATAGTCAGTTATCTTCTTGTCAAGTATCTTAGTAATGAGATATAATAAGCACATGAGTACAGATAAAATAGATCGAGTCATCAAAGAGTCCAGTGAGATGTGGCCTGGTTACTGCGCCGAATCGGAGGAACTGGTTTTGCGCCTATTCGGGGCGTGTCATTTCGTGGAGCAGGAGATGACCCTGGGCCTAACCCGGTTCGACCTTGCCGTCGGCGAGTTTGGCGTGCTGATCGAACTTCGCCTCTCCGGTCCACCTTATAGACTAACGCCAACTCAGCTATACAATCGCCTGCTGGTGACTTCCGGTGGGATGACTGGCCGTATAGACAAGCTGGAAAATCGTGACTATGTCCGGCGCGTCAGAGATCCTGACGATCGGCGTTCCGTACTCGTTGAGCTTACGGAGCAGGGCATGGAGGCCATTAACACGGCAGCCTGCGCCCAGCATCAGGTGGAAGAGCACCTGGCTCAATGCCTGACCGTCGATGAGAAAAGCCAACTCACGAGGCTACTCAGAAAGCTACAAGTCGACCTGGAATCACACAACTGCTGCAGCGGCGGCAGTGCGTAAAAACAAGATGTTAGTAAAGTCCCGGTCTTTTTTACCCGGGACTGGCCTCAAGAGAAGAAGGATAAAATTTGCGTAGAGAAGTACCTGAGGGTGAGCGTGTCGGATTTCTGGCCGCCTCTAAGAGTGGCCTGAACGGGCGTATCGCCAATATTTTCAAGCCTTATTTGGGCAAGGTGTCGGCTGTAGGCGTCCTTATATTAATATCGGCCGGACTGGGCGTAGTAAACCCTCTCCTCATTCGCACCGTATTCGATTCCGGCCTCTTTCCTGAAAGCGGCGTGCCGAACATGGTGCTGCTTTGGAAAGTTGCAGCCGTTATGGTAGCCGTTACGGTGTTTACCGGCGGCCTTGGCATAGTGCAGACCTTCTATACCAATGAGGTGGGTCAGCGGGTAATGCGGGACCTTCGCGATAGGCTGTATCGCCACCTACAAGGCCTATCGCTGGGCTTCTTCACGGACACGCGCACCGGCGAGATACAGTCTCGGGTGGCCAACGATGTGGGCGGCGTGCAGAACGTCGTCACCAGCACCATATCCAATGTGCTGTCCAACACAGTGATCTTTCTTAGCACGCTTGTCGCCATGTTCATACTCTCATGGGAGCTGACACTGGTTGCGATGGCTACCGTCCCTGCCTTCGCGATTCTCTCCAAATTCGTGGGTGCCAAGCGGCGGGCCATTAGCTCGGAAACGCAGAAGGCTGCTGCAGACGTTACAGCCATCACTCAGGAGACGCTATCTATCTCTGGGGTCATGCTAACAAAGCTATTCGGCAGACAGCCCCAGGAAGTGGACAGGTTTGCCGAGCGTAACCTTCGTCTCTCCGATCTGACCCTGCGAAGGCAGATGACAGGTCAGGCCTTCTTCACTGTGATGCAGATATTCTTTTCTGTATCTCCTGTGATGATCTACATCATCGCCGGCTACGTTCTGTCCGGCAGCAATCCCTCGGTCATTACGTCCGGGACTATCGTCGCGTTTACAACGTTGCAGTCCCGCCTGTACTTCCCTATCGGCACCCTTCTCAGGGTCTCCGTAGAGCTTCAGGCCTCCCTGGCTCTGTTCGAGCGTATCTTCGGCTACCTGGACATCAAAACGGACATCGAGGATAAGGATACGGCTAAGGAGCTGAAGCCTGAGGATGTGAAAGGCAGGATTGCTTTCAAGGGCGTAAGCCTGAACTATGGTGCAGTGGAAGCACATCAGAGGGAGGGTGATGCGGCGGAAGAGGTGCCACACGGCCTCGCTCTGAACAACGTTAGCTTCGAGATAAAGCCCGGCCAATTGGCGGCGTTCGTCGGACCTAGCGGAGCGGGCAAGACGTCCATTTCGCACCTGATACCTCGCCTCTACGACGTCACCGAGGGCGAGGTCAGCATTGACTGCAAGGACGTGCGTGACATTCGCCTGGCGTCGTTGGCCGGACTGATCGGCTACGTTACGCAGGACAGCTACCTGTTCCATGCCAGCCTTCGGGACAACCTGATGTACGGTAATCCCGACGCCACACAGGAGCAGATGGAGCAGGCGGCCAGGGCGGCTTTCATTCACGATCGCATCATGGCGTTTCCTGATGGCTACGATACTGTGGTTGGCGAGCGCGGCTACAGGCTGTCCGGTGGCGAGCGCCAACGTCTCTCCATCGCCCGAGTTATCCTGCACGACCCACGCATACTGATACTGGACGAGGCTACCTCAGCGCTGGACACGACCAGCGAGCGCTATGTGCAAACGGCCTTGGCGCCGCTGATGGAGGGCCGTACCACAATCGCTATCGCGCATCGCCTGTCCACAATACTGGCAGCCGACGTTATCTTTGTTGTGGACCAGGGCCAGATCGTGGAGCACGGCACTCATCATGAGCTGTTGGAGATCGGTGGACTCTATGCCGGTCTGTATTACGAGCAGTTTGATGGCGGCCGAGGGGGGCCCGCTTCCAAGGACGGCGTGGTTCTCGCTAATGGCAAGGTTGTGACTCCCAGAGGTGAAGTCTACGCGGACTAGGGGCCTAGCCTTAAGTTCCCAGAAATACGACACAAGAAAGGGGCGACCAATTGGCCGCCCCTTTCTTCTTTGTTCGGTCTTGGGGAACGATTACACGTCCAGATTCTGTACCTCGAGGGCGTTGGCCTGGATGAAGTTCCTGCGCGGCTCCACAACGTCGCCCATTAACACGGTGAATATGTTGTCGGCGGATACCGCATCTGCGACGGATACCTGTAGCAACGTACGCTTGTCTGGGTCCATGGTCGTTTCCCAGAGCTGATCGGCGTTCATCTCGCCAAGACCCTTATAGCGCTGGATACTGATATTTCGCCGGTTCTTCAACTGGGTTATTACACCCTCTTTTTCGCCTTCGCTGTATACGTAATGTAATTGGCGTCCTGATGTGATCTTGTATAGCGGTGGTTGGGCAATGTAGAGGTGTCCGTGCTCGATTAGGTCCCTCATGTGCCGGAAGAAGAAGGTCAACATCAACGTCCTGATATGAGAGCCGTCCACGTCGGCATCGGTCATTATGATGATCCTGTGGTAGCGGAGCTTGCTTACGTCGAAATCGGCGTCCACCCCGGCACCGATAGCCGTAATCATGTAGCGAATGGCTTCGTGGCCGAGAATCTTGTCAGTCCTGGCCTTCTCTACGTTCAGGATTTTGCCCCTCAATGGCAGGATGGCCTGCGTGCGCCTGTCCCGGCCCATCTTGGTGGTGCCGCCTGCGGAGTCTCCCTCAACCAGGTATAGCTCACACAGCGCAGGATTCTTCTCGGAGCAGTCGGCCAGCTTGCCGGGAAGTCCTCCGCCGTCCATGGCATTCTTGCGAATTATTAGGTCTCGTGCCTTCTTGGCAGCGTCTCGTGCGCGCTGGGCCGTCTGACACTTCTCGATGATGCGCTTGGCCTCTTGAGGATTATCCTCCAGATAGATCTGCAGGCCCTCAGCGACAACGCTTTCCACCTGAGTTCTCACCTCTGGATTCCCCAGGCGTGTCTTGGTCTGACCCTCAAACTGGGGATCCGTCAGCTTAACGCTAATTACGGCGGCCAGGCCCTCGCGGGTGTCGTCGCCGGACAGGTTGGGGTCGTTATCCTTCAGCAGTTTTTGCCTTCGGGCATAGTCGTTAATGATGCGAGTGAGAGCGCTACGGAAGCCCGTGATATGGGATCCGCCGTCGATAGTATTGATGCAGTTTGCAAAAGAATGCACATACTCTGTAAAGCTGTCGTTGTACTGCATGGCAGCCTCGACGATGGTGCCGCCTTCCTCACTCTCGAAGTAAATTGGGTCAGCGTGAATGGGAATCCTGTTCTGATTCAGGCTTCGCACGAAGCTGGAGATGCCGCCCTCAAAATAATAGGTGACATTCGAATTTGGCCAGATGCTGTCGTGACCTACCCAGTCGCTCCTGAAGCTAATCCATAGCCCCTTGTTGAGGTATGCCATCTCCTTAAAACGCTGGCTAAGTACTCCAAAGTCGTAAATGAAGTCGCCGAATATCTCTTCGTCGGGATGGAATGTTATGGTTGTGCCCGACTTATTGCGGTCTGCTCTGGGAGCCGCCTCAGTCGTTAATTCGGACACCTTTTTTCCGCGAGAGAATTCCTGTGTGGATATGTTTCCGTCGCGGAGAACCTCTACTGTAAGCTTGTCTGACAGCGCGTTGACCACAGAAGCGCCGACGCCGTGTAGGCCGCCGGATACTGTGTATGCCTTGCCGCCAAACTTGCCGCCGGCGTGAAGGGTGGTCATTACAGTCTCGACGGCTGTTATCTTTGTCGTGGGGTGTATGTCTACGGGAATACCGCGACCGTCGTCGGAGATCCGCACGGAACCATCTTGCCGAATGTGGATGCTTACGCTGGACCCGAAGTTAGCCATGAACTCGTCCACGCTGTTGTCGACGATTTCGTAAAGCAGGTGATGCAGTCCTCGCTGATCGGTGCTTCCGATGTACATGCCAGGACGCCGACGAACGGCCTCCATTCCTTCCAGCACCTGGATGTCATCAGCGGTATATTCATCTTCCGGTTTACCGTTACGGCTTGTCGCCATATTTTGCTCCTAGTAGCTGCCCGCTCGATAATCTGATCAGCGATTGCCTAATTGACTACACAGCGCACTCGAGTCAGGTTTTGGTCAATCAAAATTCCCGCATTTGGAGAGAGGCAAATCATGTGGGTTTCATCCCACCTAAAAGAGGGCTTTAACCCGCTCATAGTGGACTATATTGAACAATTTAATGCTAGGTGATTAGCTATAATATTTTAGCATTTTTTTGGGTTAAAATCAAATTTGTCCAGTACAAATGTGCTACTGGATTTAGGCGCTGCTTTTCTTCTTGGCCAGCGCGCTAATAATCTCCAGGCCGACCCTGTTTGCCACCTCAGCAGTGATTGCGCCGGGACCGTCATATGGCGGCGAGACTTCGACGATATCGGCACCCACCCGGTCGACTGACGAGACTATGCGACGGACGGCTCCTAGAAGCTGCATGGAGGTCAAGTCCACCAGGCTCAGGTGTGCCTGTGCTGGGGGCAAAGGCTGGGTCCAGCACATCGATGTCCACTGATAGATAGATGAACTCTGGGCCGTCCAGAGCTTCGCTGATGGCCTGGGTTAATACGTCCTCGAACCTTTTTTCCTCGATCTCCGCCATCAGGTGCCAGCGCATGCCCTTTTCCTTCATCCAGTCGAAGAGCTCCCGCTCGGGCCAGTAGCCCCTTAGCCCTACCTGCACGAAGTTTTTGCCGGAAATGGCCCCGCTTTCCAGCAGTCGTCGCATGGGGCTGGCGTGGGAGACGAGCACTCCGCCGTAAGCTGTGTCTCATACATCGGCGTGGGCGTCGAAGTGGACCATTCCGACCTTGCCGTAGCCGTGGTGTTGAGCTACGGCAGTGGCGCTGGGAAGCGTTATGGAGGGATCTCCACCAGGACTATGGGCAGCGCGTTTGCGTGCAGTGCCTGGAGGACCTTTAGCCGGATGGCTTCGTGGCTCTGCTCCAGCAGGCTTGGAGGGCAGTTAGCGTCACCGAAATCAACGACCTTTAGCTCACGCATTGGATAGACGTCCAGACCCATGTGGTAAAGTCGCTCGTTGGGGCTTCCGGAGTACCCGGCCTGTCTGATTGCGCGGGGACCGAACCTGGCGCCCGGCCTATTAACCACGCCCATGTCAACCGGCGCACCTATGATAGCCACGCCAGGATTCATGGACTTCAGCTCGTCCTGTGTGAGAGCAAATGGTGCGTGGGCAAAGGTTGATATGCCCATGAAGTTGGGTTGTGGTTCGGGGCCTCTCAGATCAGCCATAGTTGGAGTTCACCCCCCTTCAACAGCTATCGGGCTTTGCACCAATATGCCTCATTTTGCTAAATTATCCTTCGACAAGCTCAGGACGAACGGTTGTTCATACTTACGTTCGTGGTGAGCCTGTCGAACCATGGGCTGTAACATGACTTTTGGTGCAAGACCCAGCTATCGAGCATCAGCTATCGCGGTTTGCATCCTGATTTTAGATCATGATCCGGTTGAATGATATGCCAGCCTTAGTTAGAATCGTCGTTCCCCGTCCCTAGTCCTGTCCGCAGAGATTGGAGACTGGATATTTTGCAAAGCTTGTAACACCGGAGATACATATGAGCAGCCAGGATACGTCCTCAACTGATCCAGTCGAACTCAAGCGCAAAGGCTGGTTCATGATATCCGGACTGGCCTCTGGTCATGCTCTGTACCACTGGTTCCTGCAGAGCTTCGTTGTGGTACTGCCGGAGATTCAGGCGGCCTTTGGCTTGAACAGCGTCGGCGCCGGCGGAGTGTTGACGGCGCGAGAGCTGGCATCCGGCATTGTGGCTCTACCGGCCGGTATAGTGGTGGATATGCTCCGGCGACACTGGGGCGCTCTGATGGCCATCTGCATTGGCGGTCTGGGACTGGGTGGGCTGCTCATGGGAGTCTCGCCCGTGTATCCCTTGCTTCTGGCAGGCATGGCGATAGTGGCCATATCGCACTCGATCTGGCATCTGCCCGCTTCTGCAGCGCTATCGCAGCACTTCCCGGAAAAGCGGGCAACCGTCCTGTCGCTCCATGGCGTCGGAGGCAGCATAGGTGATGTGGCGGGACCTGCCATCACAGGCCTGCTGCTGGCGGTGCTTAGCTGGCGAGAGATCCTGAGCTGGTATGCTGTGCCTCCCCTGTTGCTGGCCTTTGTAGCCATGTGGGCCTTTCGAGGCATAGGTGACGTTCGGGGCCGACAGCCTGATAACGCTCAAGACGCTGATCGAATGGCTGTCACCAAGGCCTTGATGAAAAATCGAGTGCTTTGGGGCATAGCGCTGGTCAAGGGACTTCGAGGTATGTCTCTGGTCGCGCTGCTTACGGTGTTGCCTCTGTACCTCAATTTCGACCTTGGCCTGAGCACTACTGTGAGAGGTGGTCACATCGCATTGCTCATAGCCATCGGCATTGTTGCCAAGCCGGTAGCGGCCCACCTCTCCGATCGCTGGGGCAGAAAGCAGATTCTTGTTCCTGGCCTAATATGGTCGTGCCTGATAACACTTCTGTTGATACCCTTTGGAGAAGGAATTACCCTTACCGTCTTGATTGTGTTTCTAGGATTGTTTCTATATCCCGACCAGCCTATTTTGACAGCCGCTACGCTGGACACCGTGGGCCGCGAGGTCGCCTCTACAGCGCTGGGACTGACCGGATTCGTCTCGTTCCTCATGAGTGCTGTTTCTGCCCTTGTGGCCGGTGCGCTGTACGAGTTTGTCGATATCGACGCCACGCTGTATTACGTTGGTGCGCTGTTCGCTCTGGCTGCGATGATAATGGTGGTGCTGCCGATAAAGAAGGCTGGCCGAAGTTAACTGCTGGCATTTTGCCGCGTGGATACGATGAAGTTATTTCCCATAAGGAATGCGGAGTAGACCCAATGAATCGAGAGCTACCCCAGGCTATTCTGTTCGACCTGGACGACACCATTTTGAGCTTCGGCACGCTGGCGAATGCTGCCTGGCGAAAGGTGGTTGGCCATTACATGCCACAGCTTCCGGGAGTGACCTCGGATGCGCTGTTGGCGGCTGTTCTGGAGCGGCGAGACTGGTACTGGTGCGATCCGGAGCGTCACCGCAGAGGTCGTCTCGGTCTGGAGGACGCTTATGGCGACATCGTGCGTCACGCTTTTGAGGGCCTAGGAATCGCAGCACCGGACTTGGCCAGTCGGTTGGCCGACGACTACGGCGTGGAGCGCAGCAGAGACATTCGACCTCTCCCTGGTGCCGTCGACACTCTGCGGACCGTCCGAGACAAGGGCGTCAAGTTGGCCCTGATTACCAATGGCGATAAGGAAACTCAGCGAGGCAAGATCAACGACCATGATCTGGCGAGTTTCTTCGACTGCATTGTCATCGAAGGTGAGTTCGGCATCGGCAAGCCCAACGACGAGGTCTACATACATGCCATGAAGACCCTGGGCGTAAAGCCGCACGAGACGTGGATGGTCGGCGATAACTTCGAGTGGGAGGTCGTCGCCCCAAAGCGGCTCGGCCTTACTGCGATATGGGTAGACGCCCGGGCCGAAGGCCTACCAAGCTCGCCTTCGGTGAGGCCTGATCGTGTTATAAGCTCGATTGCGGAACTAATTTAGAACGAGAAAACTGACACGCAGGCAACGCAGACTTTCCTTATGGCCCGCTTCGCAATATAATCTGTCTAATTCGAAGCGCAAGGAATGCCTTCACAGGAGATTCAAAAAATGCCCGATCAGCAGACTTTCCGAGAAGCCTGGGGCAAGTACGCCTCCAGCGTATCAGTCATAACTTCCATCGAACCGGACGGCTCCGTACACGGCATGGCAGCCAGCGACATAAGCTCTGTCTCACTGGAGCCTATGCTGGTTCTGGTGTGTGTTGGCCACAATCGCAACTCATTTTCCCTGATACAGAAGGCGGGACGATTCGCCCTGAACATCATGGGAGAGGATCAGTCGGACATAGTAATGCATTACGCCTCCTCTGCAGAAAAACGCGATCCCAACAAAGAAATTGCGTTTACGTTCACCGATAGTGGAGCCGCCCTGATCGACGGCAGCGTCGCGCAGATGGACTGTCGTGTAGTCAGCGAGCACGTGGCTGGCGATCATACCATCTTCATTGGAGAGGTGGATGACATTCAAGTCCATGAGGGCATGCCGCTGTTGTACTGCGAGGGCAGTTTCGGCAAGTTCGATGTGGATAGCTAGGCCTTATCCGGTCCGAGTACACGCGCATCTTAATATGATGTAAATTAGGGGCGATCTGCTGTTGCGGGTCGCCCCTGTTTCTTCCCAGGGGTTCAGGGGTAGAAACGCCATGTAATCAAAATTTCTAGAAAATAATGTAGGAGCCAAGAGTATGAAAGTCGGCGTGAATCTAATTAACTTCGGACCTGGAGCCACACCGGACTCACTGCGAAGGTGGCTGGGGCTATCCGAGGCGCTGGGCTACCACCTGATCATGACGTCCGATCATATCGCTATTACACCTGACGTACAGGGACGCTATCCCGCGCCCTTCTACGAGCCGTTAAGCCTTCTGGGCTGGATGGCCAGTGTTACCACGAAGATGGAGATCGGCACCACTGTAATCATCGTCCCCTACCGCAATCCGGTTGAGACGGCCAGGGCGTTGGCTAACATCGATCAGCTTAGCGGCGGCAGGCTTATTTTCGGTGTCGGCATTGGCTGGGCACAGGGCGAGTTCGATGTGCTGAAGGTCCCGTTCCGGCAGCGGGGTGCGATCACCAACGAATACCTGGAGGCCATCAAGCTGCTGTGGACTCAGGACGTGGCGTCCTACCAGGGCAAGCATATCTCGTTCCAGGACATCCACACGGCTCCCAGGCCAGTGCGTTCGCCTCATCCGCCCATCTGGGTTGGCGGGCCTAGCGACGCTGCCATGCGGCGGGCCGCGCGATACGGCGACGCCTACCACCCGATTCGCATTCGCATGGACTGGTTCAAGAACGAGGGCATCCCCAGGCTCAAGGCCATCGCGGACGAAGAGGGCAAGCCCATGCCGTCGTTGTGCCCCAGGATACGGTTGCGCATCATGGACAGCGATATGCCGGACGACGAGCGCATCGTTGGCGAAGGGTCTATCGACCAGATCCGCAGGGACATGGCCCAGCTAGAGGAGTTGGGATGCTCCTACGTTCTGCTGGATACCTATTACGACGACATCGAGGCTACCAGGCACAACGAGGTCGCCTGGCGCATGCTGTCGGAGATGGCCGAGAAGGTTCTCGATCTAGACGGCCAAACAGTGCGCTGAACTTTAAATTGTTCTGGATTGTTCTGAGAAGAAGCACTTAAATCACGGTGGCCTAATTAATCAGAGCTTAGGAATATTCTAAGGGCCTATAGCTTTTGAACGGGTCTCAATCACGATGTGAAAATTTCGACCTCTGCAATTCTAAGCTGACGGTCTGGACTAAATATCAGCTACCCAATTCAAAAAAAGAAGGTGTAGAAGTATGGCACGAGTACCCTATGTGGAACGCGACGAACTGGACGCCGAAGGTCAAGGGATATATGACCAGATTGCCGCTGACAGAGGCCGCACAGAAGTAGGTCTGCAATTCCGAGCGCTGCTCAACAGTCCAAAGGCGGCGGGTCATCTGACGTCGGTGGGCGCGGCGCTTCGATTTAACAGCTCTATCTCAGAAGGCCTGAAGGAACTGGCGATAAGCACGGTCGGACGCGAATGGGACAGCGAAATCATCTGGAGTGCACACTCGCCGCTGGCTGCCAAAGGCGGAATCAGCGACGCGACTCTGGAAAGCGTCCGCACTCGCAAAGACCCTGAATCGCTGACCGCTGACGAGGTAACGGTCACACGATTCGTTCACCAACTGGTCAAGGACAAGAACATCTCTGACGATGCCTTTGCAGCGGCTAAAGACCTGCTGGGAGATCAGGGCGTTGTGGACCTTTCGCTTATAGTTTCGTACTACAGTGGGTTGGCTATGTTGCAGATCGCGCTGGAACTGAAGTTGGAGCCGGGTCGGGCAAACACTCTGTAGCATACATGACTGGATAAATCTCTCCAAGACAATAAACACGAACATAAAAAGGCCGAGCGCGGACAAACAGGTCAAGTGCGCTCGGCCTTTTTATAAGTCAAAGATTTGTGGAAATTAGATGGCCTCCTCGTCGCGCTCGCCTGTGCGAACACGATAGACCGCGGACACGGGCGAGACGAAAATCTTTCCGTCGCCGATGCTTCCAGTCCGTGCTGCGTCCATGATAATGTTGCAGACATTGTCGGTGTCTTCGTTCTTGACAACTAGCTCCACCTTGGTCTTGGGCAGCATGTCGATCTCGATGGCCTGCGTTCCTCTGCCACCAGTGTGAATCACGCCCCTCTGGATTCCCCGCCCCGTCACGCTGACCGTATTCATGCCTATAAAGCCAGCCTCGGTCAAAGCGTTCTTGACTGCTTCCAGCTTCTCAGGTCGAATTATGGCTTCTACCTTGTTCATATGGCGCACCTCCTGGATTGGATAGTGTTGGGAGCTGGGCTAATCAGCATACGGCAGTTCGCCGTGCTGCGACATATCCAGTCCAATGGCCTCTTCTTCTTTGGTGACTCGAATGCCCATAGTGACATCCAGTACCTTCAAAATAACAAAGGTCAGGACGAATGCATATACCCATGTAGCGACGATTGCGATCAGTTGTATCCCTAACTGTGCAGGGTTGCCATGCCATAGTCCCTCGACACCACCAAGCGCCGCTGTGGCGAAGATGCCGACGGCTATGCCGCCCCACGTTCCGGAAATGCCGTGCACTGCCCACACATCCAAGGCGTCATCCAGTCGCCACTTGAGACGAAGCTGAACGGCGATGAACGAGAACGCACCAGCACCCAATCCTATGAGTATGGCTGGCATAGGTTCTACGAAGCCGGCTGCTGGCGTGATAGCCACCAGTCCCGCTACCGCGCCAGATGCCGCGCCTACCACGCTGGGCTTGCCCTGGACGATCCAAGACATGGTCATCCATGTCACCGCTCCCATGGCCGCCGCTGTGTTGGTGGCCACGAATGCGGATGCGGCAATGCCGTCGGCTGCCAGTGCGCTTCCTGCGTTAAAGCCGAACCAGCCGAACCATAGAAGGCCTGTGCCTAATACCACAAGGATAAGGTTGTTTGGCCCCATGGGTTCGGTGCCGAATCCGATGCGTCTGCCGAACACCAGGGCCGCTGCGAGGGCACCTACACCCGACGTGATGTGCACCACGTTACCGCCAGCGAAGTCCAGCGCGCCGCCGCTAATTCCTATGACGCTCATGTCGCCGATCCAGCCGCCACCCCATACCCAGTGGGCCACAGGCGCATAGACCACCGTGGACCATACCAGTACGAAGATTATGAACGTGCTGAACTTGATTCGCTCAGCGAATGCGCCGGTAATCAGGGCAGGAGTTATGATGGCGAACATTCCCTGGAACATCATGAATGACAGATGTGGAATGGTCTGGCCCTCTAGTGGTTCCAGGCCGACGCCCCTCAGGCCAATGTAGTCGAAGCCACCGATGAAGTGACCGATGTCCGAACCGAATGCCAGGGAGTAGCCCCACAGCACCCATTGCACTCCGACGATGCCCATAATGATAAAGCTCTGCATTATGGTGGCGAGTACGTTCTTCCTGCGCACGAGGCCGCCGTAAAAAAAGGCCAGTCCCGGCAGCATCAGCAAGACCATGGCCGAGGACATCATTACCCAGGCTGTATCACCCGTATCAATCATTAGGACTCATGCCTCCTTATTATTGCTCGGTATTGGGCAAGTTTTTTTTGAAAAATTCGTAATTCTAGGCGATTCGGAGTCTCCGGCTGCTTCTGTGGAGATCGCTCTGCAGCCTTTTCTCAAGCCTCGTTAGGGACGAATCAATTAAAAGAAATAACGAAAGCCTAGCTGCATAAGGCCATTCGTTAGAAGGCCAGCATCGCCGCATCGCTCCCTATTGAAAACGCCGCGTAGATTAGCACTTTATGAGGTATGTCGTCAATCGACTAGCCTATGCTGGCGTTGACACTGATTAGCACCGGTATTAAACTCGCACGAGTCTATAAAGCAATAGACGACGTACTGTTTCGGTAATACTAAGCGGAGTCGAAGCCATGAATGTTAACGGTAAAGTAGCACTGGTCACTGGTGGTGGACGGGGTATCGGCAGGGGCATATCGCTGGTGCTGGCAAACAATGGTGCCGACGTTGCTGTGGCGGACCTTAATGCCACAAGTGCCGACGCCGTAGCGCAAGAGGTCTCTTCAGCGGGCAGGCGGTCCATGGCCGTCGCAGTGGATGTTACGGACGGCGCATCTGTTGAGAGCATGGTTTCTCAAGTCATCGATCGCTTTGGGCGTGTGGACATTCTGGTCAACAACGCCGGAGTAATTGGCGCTGCGGGCTGGGAAGACAGAGAGAAGCCCAACGAAGAAGACTGGGATTTCATATTCAGCGTTAACGTCAAAGGCATCGCCCGTGTTACGGACGCTGTGTCGCCACATATGGTTGGCCGGAGGTATGGCAAGATCGTCAACATAGCGTCGATCGCGGGTCGCCGAGGCAGCGATAGGAATCCACCTTATAACGTCTCCAAGGCAGGAGTCATCAGTCTTACCCAAGGCCAATCGCTGGAGCTTGCGTCACATAACATCAACGTCAACGCCATCTGTCCGGGCCTGCTGTGGACTCCCATGTGGGAGCGCATCACGGCACGTAACGCTATGTCGCCGAATCCCGAAGGCAAGACTCAACGGGAGCTTTTCGAGGATTACGTGGCGAGTTCAACACCACTGGGGCGCGAGCAGACTCCGGAAGACATCGGCAATCTGGCAGCATTTCTGGCTTCTGATTTTTCTGAGAACATCACGGGTCAGGCCATCAACGTCAGCGGTGGTTCCCACATGCACTAACGCGAGCTTCTTCCCAATTGGTGGGAGTTTCCTCACCACGAAGCTCTTTTTCGCATCGAGTAGATTCAACTATCCGCCCAACCAAAATATACAGTCAAGGAGTATGTAAAAAATGTACCCGAGTAATATTAGAGAGCGAATTGCTAACAACGAGCTTCTGCTTAGCTCAGCAATGTTTTCCCGAGAGCCGCACATCGCAGCAGCCATCTTCCAGACCGGAGCTGACTGGACCTGGATTGATCAGGAGCATGCGCCGTGGGGACCGGAGTCTATGGGAATGATCGCCATTATGGCCAGACAGCATGGTGTCGCTGGAGTTGTACGAGTGCCATGGAACACGCCGGGTGACATCAAGAAGGCCTACGACGTAGGAGCCGTCGGCGTGATGGTGCCGCAGGTGGACAACCCCGATGAGGTGCGTGAAGCCATCAAGTACGCCAAGTATCCGCCCCTGGGCGAGCGCGGCATCGCTCCCTGGTTTGCGGCGACTATGGGGCTGACTGGCCAGGACATTATCGATAACGCCAACGAGGAGACTATCCTGTGCTTGCAGATGGAGAGCGTGGAGGCCTACGAGAACCTGGACGAGACGCTGGCCATCAAGGACTTTGAGGTGCTGGTGGTCGGTCCTGCCGATCTGTCGGCGTCCCTTGGTGTGCCTGGGCAGCTAGGTCACCCCAAGGTCGAAAAGATCATGTTGGACGTAGCGCAAAAGATCAAGGGCACCGGGAAGGCCCTGTGCAGCACATTCGCCGACCCAGCGGTTGCGCGTCAATGGATTTCCGAGGGATACCGAATGATGAATGTCTCGTCGTGCCTCTCTCTGGGGACCGAGCGAACGAAGAGCATATTCGCCGAACTTCGAGAGGAGTTCGGAACGCCGCCGTCAGCGTAGTCAGACGGCGTTTCTGGAACGAATGACAAGCAATTTCGCAAGAGGTGACGACCTTTGATTCACCAGGGTGTGACGATAACGGATGTGGACCAGTTCGCTGGCCTCATCCGACAGGGCGTCGCCTTTCGCGAATGCAACTTCGACGAGGCTAATCTGATGGACTTTGAGGCGGAGGCTTTGGAGCTGGAGCAGTGCTCCCTTCGCGGCGTAAGGCTCAACAAGCTCTTCTGCCCTGAACTCAAACTCATCGACTGCGATCTGCATGAGGCCAACTTCGAGCGGGCGGATGTGCAAGATGCAGAGTTCACCAATTCGGAATTTGCTCAGGCCATCTTTCGAGGGGCCAAGCTCAACCTGTCTCGCCTGATCGATTGCGATTTCTCCGCGTGCAACTTCGATGGAGCAGTCCTGTTTGGGTCCGAACTCACCCGCTGTCGATTCCGGGCGGTAGACTTCTCATCTACAAATGTGGACGGTGCGAAGTTCGACCACGTGGACTTCAGCATGTCCGGGCTGCGCTTCAAGGACTTCAAAGGCAAGCGGCTTATAGGCATGAACTTCACCGAGGCAGACCTGACGGGCAGCAATTTCACAGGCGCGACTTTTAAGGGGTGCCACCTTGCGGGAGTCCATGTCAGCAAAGAGACTCTATTTGACGGCGCGGACTTTCGTGGTGCGTTCATTGCGGCATCGCAGCTGGAATTGGCAAGTCTCAGGGGCGCGATGATGTCCCCTGTCCAAGCTAGCCTTTTGCTGTACGAGCGCTTTGGAATCGTTGTAGACGAGGGTTCGTGAGAGAGGCGAGTGATTAGAAGGGATCTGAAGTAGATCAGTCCCGCGCCATGAAGGCCTGTCCCCGCGCTCTGTCTGCTTTCTCCAACTCTGCTCTGGCGGCCAGAACCGATAGGTTGAAAAATACGGTGGATATTAGCCGCAGAGCGAACTCCAGAAGCACGATAGCAATCAGGTAATAGACCATCGTTTCCCACTGGGCAAGCGCCGCCCTGAGACTCTCAATGGAGCCGGACAGGGGAAGTATAGATCTGTCGATGAGCAGGGTACCCAGAAGCGTAAAGGGAAGTATCTTGGCAAGGTCTGTAGACAAGGCTTCGTTGTAGTACAACGTTACCCTAATGGCTCCTACCACCGCCATAGACATCAGTAATATTCCTTCAAGCCCCTGTCCTCTGGTCATCATGGTTAGCAAAATTGTGAGAACAAGAAACAAGAAGAACGCCAATACTGGAAAGACGATTAGAAACTTCGTGCAGTATATGAAAAAGGAGATGGCTTTTCTCATGAAGCGATGCTGTGAGCGATTGTGTTTTTCCAGGTTTAGCTGAAGGATGTCCCGCCGGGACAGGAACCTGTAGAACTTGAAAACAAATATGGCGTACAGAGACATGGCCATTACGAATATTAGTTACGGCTTTAGGACCTGAATTGCTTCCAGGTAACTAAGCTGGGGGAATTCCATCACACTCCTTCACCTTGATAATGGACGTCAGGAGTGTTCTCGAACCCCAGATTTACGTTTGGAGTGCATTGGCATTCGGTTGGCCTAATGCATCTTGAGAGCTATCAGGCTAGGGTCGATCTCTGGGAGCGTCGGAATCTTGCCATGTTAGGTGTGTCGGTCCGGCGTTACAACGCCCTGATGGACTGGACGGCGGTGTAGCCTGCCACCAGCAGGATCACTACCCCGAATCCCTTCGCCAGCAGCGGCGAGCGAACTCGACCGGCCACCAGGCTGCTAACAACGACGCCTATGAGGCCTGCCATCGTGAAGTAGATGACCGGCTCCCGCGGCACCTCTTGATGTAGGCTAAATCTGAAGGCCAGTGCCACGGCTGAGTTGAAGGCAATTACAAGCAACGACGTGCCGATGGCCACTCGCATGCTAAATCCCATGACCAGAGACAGGGCTGGCACCACCACCATGCCGCCGCCTACGCCGAAAAAACCAGCCATGAATCCCACTGCAGTACCCAGCGCCAACATCTTGGTTGCGCCTCGCCAACTCCTGAAAGAAGCTGCTAGTCCAACCTCATCGGCGCAGTCGTCATCGGCACGCGCGCTTTTGCGGCGCAGCATGCTGACTGCCATGACGGCCATTAGAACGGAGAATGCCAGGAGAAGTATGTTGGGGTCTATGATGCGGTTGATGTATGAGCCGCCGAAGGAACCGCCGAGGCCCGTAATGCCGAACATCAGCCCGGAGCCTACTCGGACGTGGCCAGCTCGCAGGTGAGCGACCATTCCTCCCAGCGCTATAGTGCCTACTATTATCAGCGACGCCGTGGTTGCCTCTTTGGCATCCAGCCCGACGACAAAAACCAGCGCAGGCACTGCCACCATGGAGCCTCCTGCCCCGATGGTGCCGAGCACCAGCCCGATCAGTGCGCCCAGCAGCGCCGTGATCAGTTCCATGTAGTTCTACAGTCGTAGAGCTCTGTATACGGGCTGATCTTGCGATACGTCTTGTTCATAACAACCTCATGCCAAGCCCTATTGCGTGAGGATGGCATGAGGGACGAGAGCAATTGGCCGACTAGAGGAGCGAAATCCCGCTGATGCCAACTATTATCATGCCAATGGAGACTAACTTGATGGCCAGAGTTCGCCTGTCCAGGGACTCGTTCAGCAGCTTCAGCATGGGCAGGCTCAGGGCTATGCCCAAAATGAAAACGAAGAGAGGGCGGGAGGACATGGCAGTGGCCACCAGCGACACGGGACCCTGGTCGATTGCCCATATTGTGAGCACAAGGCCGATGAAGACTAGCAGGCCTTCGGTTAGCAGGAAGACACCGGCAGAGGTGGCATTCGTCATAGCGCGCCACGTCCCACGCAGCACGTAGGGGCGGAACATGAACAGGACGCACGCTGAGCCCAGCCCTATATTGCGCACGGTCAGGAGGTTCCATACGCTCATGTCATTTGCGGCGACCTTCGTAAGGTACTGGCCACCGGCTATGAAGAAGCTTCCTGCGATGAGCAAGAAGAAGGTCGAGTTTAGACTTGGCAACCTGGAAGAGCCTGTGGTTCTGGCCGAGATGATAATGGCGCCTAACACTGTGGTCATGATGGCTGCCCAGTGGAGCGCTGTAAGCTTCTCAGACAGAAACATTACCGCCAAAATTGCCACGAAGACCGGGGATATGGAGATGACCGGTACGACCCTTGAGACGTCCTCCTGTCGCATGGCCATAAACATAGCTATAAGAGATATGCCCCAAAGGAATCCGGAGAAGTAGCCTGCCGCAAGCACGGTGATGGGGTAGCTCTCGAAGGGAACGAAGGGTAGGATCAGCAGTCCCATGGGGAACTGGATAAAGCCTACCATTACGATGAAGGTCCGAGCATCACGGATGTAGTGAACGAGAATGACCTTGTCCAATATGGACACTAGGGCAAACACAACGGCGCTTAAGATGGCTATGGGGAGCCAATTCATGGCAGCAATTATAGCTTAGGCAGCATGGTAGTGCCGCCGACTTGTTTGGCAAGGCATAAGCCCACGGCGTTAATTTCACCGCGAGCTTATCGCGTTTAGCAGTGGTTTAGTCGCGGATTATGTGCCTACATTTGCGAAGGCTGGTTCTTAGTAGGCGCTAATTTCGGCCCCTGCCTCGTCATCTTCCCCTGCCTTTGCCTTTGGACTTGTCATCGTCATCGTCGTCGCTGAAACTGGAATCGCCCTTGTTGGGATGGCCCTTGCCCTTGCCTACTATGGTCACCGTGTCTTCACCATCGAAACTGGTGCCATCTTCCAGCTCGCCAGTGAGGATCAGCGTAACTAGGCCTCCCTGTTGTTCGACGCTGCGATCGATGCCCAGGCCATGCGACTTGAAGTGAAGCACCATGTTATCTATGCCGTCGCGATTAACATCGGCAATGTGACCACTCTTCTTGTCGTGTCCTTTTCCGTGTCCCTTTTTGTGATGCTCCGGCTTCTGGTTGTCACCGTCAACACCGAACCTGACGGTCGACACGTCTATGTCATGTACGTCGAAGTTCGTTGCACCCAATATGGCTACCGGCAACGTTCCCTTGCCGCGTAGGTTGAGCGGGCTACGGTCTGAACCCGGCCTGATGTCTATCTCCATCTCCGTGGCAATCTCAATCACAGAGACGGTTATCGAAGCGGTGTTGTTATCCGGGATAGGGTCAGTCTCGTCACCGTTGACCTCAACGCTGTTCACGATCTCGCCGACATGATCTGCTATTACGACGATCGTTACAGTGGCCGAGTGGTCCGGTAACAGTGTGCCGATGCTGCAGGTAACCACGCCGCCGGATTCGCTACAGGTGCCTGATGTGGATGTTGCCGAAGAGAACGTCACGTCGGCGGGAAGCGTGTCCACCAGCACAACGTCTGTGGAGGTGGCAGCGCCCAGGTTGACCACCTCCACAGTGTATGTAAGGAACTCTCCCAAGATTACCGGGTTGGGCGAGCCGGCCTTATCGACCGAGAGGTCTGCTTGCTTGGATGACGCAACGACCGTCGTAATCTCAGAGGAGTCGTTGTCGGACTCGTGGGGGTCGTTTTGGTCGCCGCCAACGTACGCCGTGTTGGTGATGTCCATTGCCACGTTGGGAATGACGAGAATAGTGCTTGTGGCAATTTGTCCAAGGCTAAGGTCACCCAGTACACAGGTGACGATGCCGGATGACTGGCTGCATGTGCCCGACGTAGCCGTTGCGGAGACGAAGGTCACCGAGTCGGGCAGGATTGTCTTCTAGTGTCGCGTTCGTAGATGTGGCGGGACCGTTGTTGGTTACCACCAGCGTGTACGTCATCTGTTCACAGACCTCGACGAGATCTGGTGAGGCGGTCTTGGTGAGTGTAAGGTCTGCCTGGGCGGTGTTGTGAGACAACACTCCGCTTGCCATTGTTGCCCCTTAGGTGCCCGGTAACACAGCTGCACCGATAATCGCTGCGATGATAAGTTTGCGCATCGTCCCATCCCCACTGCTTTTAGTTTGGCTATGTAATTGATAACTAAATCTTTTGCTTAGCCTAATTTTAGGGAAATGAGTATTACCGAAGTGTTATCTTGAGTTTTGAATAGAGGGCAGTGGCGCTGGTGGGATTGTCATATCGGGCAAGCGGGCCGAGTGTAGCAGGGAGTATAGGTTAGGTAATCCCAGACACTACTATTGCTGAACGAATGAGGCACGAGGAAGCAGCACTTCTGCTATCTAAGCAGAGCTAACCAGGTATTTTCAAAAAACAGGCAGCTGGCCAAATGGCGCATGAGTAAGCACTACTAAAGCTATCAAACCAGAGTCAGCTAGGTATATTCAAAGCTACCGGCCGTGGCACTTTTTGTATTTCTTGCCGCTGTTGCAGGGGCATTGGGCATTGCGACCAACCTTGCCGGCGCTGCGTACCTTGTCAGTGACGACACGTTCGGCCTGGCACATAGCGCATGTGCAGGCGTCGGGGTGGTCTTTGAACCAATTTGGTCTGTTCATATCAATTACTCGCGATTGTTGTCGTTATTTTGTATATAACAACATCTTGGTTTTCGAAAACTTTGCTGAGGTCTCTGCTCATGTCTATATCGAATTTGCGGAGGCCCTCTTCTGAAAAGTATAGCCGCTCCAACTCACCGACGTAAACGTACTGCACGCCGTACCTTCTCATTAGCGACAGGGCTTCGCTGGAGTTGGGCGTGTTGTAGATCGTCTGCACATCGCGAATTCGTTTGCCGACCTCCTGCCGATAGTCCCAGCGCTGCTGTTCCTGGTGCCATTGCCAGCCAATCACTGTGGGCAGACCTGTGTTGATAGAGATGCGGCCTCCCCATCGATAAGTCGGCGTAACGCCTTCCAATACGATGGGCGAGCCTTGCACGTTGTCCTGGAGCCACCGGATGCCTTCGAAGTCCGTAGCCAACTGGATGCTGCCGTTAGCGTCCCTGTAAACGGCGTTCTCGATGAATGCTGCGCCGTCCAGCGTGAGTGGAGTAATGTTCCCAGGCTTGTCGTCGAAGCGGTCTCGCAATCGGTCCCTGGTTCCCATGACTGGATAGATGGCTGCGCTTAATACCAGCGCCACCAGCATTAACGCCCACGCCTTTTTGGGAACTGAAAGTTTCATCAGCGAGACCTGTTTGCCGTGACCCAATAGCCAGAGCATGTAGGCTGACGCCAGGGCCAGAAGCACCCAGACCTGAAGGTAGAACTTGAAAATACTGTTCATACGGTCGATGTCGGACTCCACGCGGACGAAGTCCAGTCCCAGCACCAGCAGAAGCGCGACGCTGACGATAATGGCAACGAAGACCTGCTGTGGAGCATCAGCCCGGTCGGAGAACAGGCGGCGAATGCCAGAGATGAGCATGAGCACCAGCAGCGCAGCAATAAAGGGCACCATGCTTCCCAGGGCGCTGGTGAATGTGGCGGTGAGGGCGAAACCAATCAGCGTGACGCCGACGACCGTTGCCAATGCACCCCAGGCCCCTGTTCCTGTCTCTGAACCCGGCTCCGGCGCGGCATCGGCGTTAGGCACAAGCGACTGTTGCAGGCGGCTGTACCTGCGCCAAATGACTCCGAATGCTCGCAGTAGCATGTGCCGCAGATCGCTTATTAGGAACGAGCCTATGATGAATATGAAGAGTCCACTTATGGCGAGGAACTGCCAGAGCACCGTGGTGTTGGTAGTGGACTCCACGCTGTTGAAGAAAGTCTCGTAGGTCTGGTGGAACGGCAGGAAAACAATATAACCAGCAATGGCCATGAAGGAGGTTTTCCCGCCAGCCTTCACCAGCATAGGCAACCCAAAACCACCATGGACGAAGAACTCGGCCAGCAGAATCGCCGTCGCGGCGATTATCAGATAAGTCGGGAAATCCCATGCATTGATAAGCCTGAGCGATCCAACGGCGACGCCCAGTACAACCAGTCGTCCCAGGCTGACAGGGTCCAGCAGGCCTGGCTTGATGCGGTGCGTCGCGGCCATGACTATAGCCAGCCCAACCCCTAACGAAAGCAGCGTGAATGGAATGGCCATCATGTGCGCGTGCAGGTCAGCGAATAGGAAGGTAAAGAATGGGAACTCGGTTATCTCGTGGCCTGGAGGGTCTGGCGGCATCATGCGGCTGCTGCGCCAGAAGTCGAACTGGCCGAAGGACTCGCCAAGCAATACGACTCTCTTGATGCCATGGCCGACCTGTATTGCCCCGTCCAGGTTGCCGAACACGGTCACGAACAGCGCTGCGCCGATTCCTGCAAACGCGGGCGACCAGTGCAGCCCTTTCCCTTTTATGTCGGTCACGTTGGTGATGCCTATGGCCAGTCTTCGTCGTGTCCTCTCTGCCAGATTGTAGACCAGCGAGAACGACGCCCCGACAGTAAGCGCGAAGAAGGTCGGCACGGCCAGGTTGAAGGCGATTGAAGGGTTGATCGATGTAATGCGAATAAGCGTTGCCGTGAGGAACTGTCCCCAGTAGTAGTAATTGATGTATCCGCCGCCGAACCACGGGTCGTACGGGGGCATATAGGTCGACCGCAGCACGGCGTTCAGGTACGCCATGTCCATGGGCTTCTCGCCGCCGCGCCAGGGGTGCCACAGGTCTGGGTTTGCCATGCGAACCATGACGAATGCCAGAAACGCCGCCATGAAGACGACCTCGCTGACCGCGATTACAGACCAGCGTCTTTTGACGAAGTCCAGCATCTCATGTCGATTACGTCGCAGGAGTATCAGCGATGCCACCGCCACCAGCAGTAGCGCCAGGCCGATCGACTCCCGGGAAAATGCGAGCCACTGAAGACTTGCCAGCAGCCACGTGATGAGTCCCACCAGCATCAGGCCCAGGATCTTCGAAAACAGGTATCCCCTGTCTGGCAGTGACCTGAAGAGGACGAAGCCCAACGGGACCGTAAGCAGAGCCATGCCCTGAATTGCGATCAGCCATGCCAATATGGGCAATCGATTGGTCCAGCCATCCGGATCGACAATTTCCGTCCAGGTGCCTCCCGCCTGTTGTATTGCCGCGTCTTCATCGGACAGCATCAGCCCTATTGTCCGCTCGTCTCCCGGTTCAGAGAATGCTCGTCCGTACCCTGAGGAAGCGCCTTCGATCCGTCTCAGAATGGTGCGCTCGTCTAGCCCGCCGACGTTCTCGAATATCAAGACCTTTGGGTGGTCGTACACTGTGAAGCTCTCGTCCGCGTGGCCGAGGCTTAACGTGACTGGAGACGGTGTGAAGCCAGCCAATTTCCCAGGCGCGGGCAGGCCGGGTCGAGCAAAAGTCTCGTCCACGAAACTTATGCCAAGGAGTTGAGGATACGTCGCCTCGAAGTGGGTAAGTTCGTAGCCCAACTGCCCGGTGAAAAGCAGTTGGTAAAAGGGTGTTGTTGTGTTGTAGCGCTCCGGCAGGCGCGGAATTGTTCCGTAAAGCCGATTGCTGAAAAATACTATGTAGTCGGACTCGGCCATCTCCTCGGCCACTTTCCTGGTCTTTGCTGGCCGGTCGTTGTCGTACAGCGGTAGCTCGCTGACTCTCAAGCCGTTCAGGTTTGGCAGGCCCTCTTCCCAGTGCTCCTTCAGAATCTCAGACTCGTCAGGTGCCTGAGAAACAAGCCACTCGGAGGCTCTGACCGCCGTGTGAGTCTGGCCGTACACATTGGTGTAAGCGACGGCGTAGAAGGCGGTAGTTCCCAGCAATAAGGCGACTGAGACGGCCAATATAAGCCTGACTCTACGACGCCTCTTGTGATCACTTCCAACGCAGTCCCAGGCGGCAACAAACATCTGCGCGCCGAACAGCACCAGGAAGGGGGCGATGGGTATGAGGTAGCGCATGAACTTTACTTGAAGCGAGCCAGTGATGAGGAAGTACGGCACCACCCACGCCAGAAGCAAGACGTTGATGCGGCTCTTTTCAGATCTGACTGGAAGGGTGGCCAGCAGCGCTACCACAGCGATCCCAGAGGCGACCAGTATGCCAAAGAAACTGTTAGATACGATAAGCAGAGCGGCCGGCACCAGCCAGCCTATTACGATGTAGCTGGCTCCGAACCTAAAAGGCATTCCTCTCAATGACGCAAAAAGCACTCCGGCCCATGCCGCAATGCCCAGCGGCCAGCCGAGGCCCCATGTAGCCAGTTGGCGCATCTGGTAAATATACGGCAGCGTGTCGGCGTATTGACGTGTGTAGGGGTAGTCTCGTATGCGCCGCACCATCTCCGACTGCTCGTTAACGTCAGCGAAGAAGCGTGTGAAATCAAGGAACGCGTAGGGCTGGGCAATGAAGAATACGGCCAGGGCCACCCCGATTCCTGTTGCCGCCGCCTTAAGCGTGACTGGCAGACGAAGCTCGAAAGTGCTGTTCGCGTCCCAGCCAGCCAGCGAGAACAGGTACATGATGTGCGCAACGACGTAGGCTGCCAATATAGGCGCCTGGCTGACTTTTGTGGCGAGACCGATGCCCAGCAGCAGTCCGGCCAGCACCGAGTCTCGGGGCCGACCTTCTCTGGCTACGCGGACCATGAAGAAGACTGATGCCAACGTAAATAGGGCGAGAAGTGTGTCCACGGCGAAGAAGTGACTTAGCTGTATGTGGATCACGGACAAGGCGACCAGGGCGGCTGCCAGAAGGCCTGTGCGCCTGCCGTAAATGGCCCTGCCCAGCAGGTAGACGACGATTACGGTTACAACGTCTGCCAGGGCTGACATGGCTCGGGATGGCACTCGCAGATCGGTTAGGCCGTCTCCCGGGAAGGCGGCCGATGCCATCTCAATGCCCTTTAGCAGGTACAACGGGAAGCTGCCGTAGGGAAACCAGCGCGGATTCCACGGGCTCTCGTCGGCGTTCAGCAGCACACCGAGGTCGTCCAACGGTGGCGGAGCCAGGTCGGCAACACGAAACAGGATGGCCCGCTCATCTGGATGAGGCGTGTACGGGAAGCCTTCGTCCCAGTCGAGTCCGTAAAACCGCAGCGCCACGGCCACGATGACGATGACCGTGATGGCAAGAAGAGACAGTCCTTCCCTTTGAAGGAACGCGGTAACTCTGGCTATTACAGAGGTTGCTGGCTCATCGCTGGCCGGCTGAGTCGATGTCTGGTCTGAAGCTGTTTGTTGGATAGTATTCATATCTGGCTAGTGTATAGATGGCGCTGTTGGCAGCCTGTTCAAACGGAGCAAGTGGCCCAATCTTCAGCGCTACATGAGTGTTGATGTTACGCAAGTATCGGCGTTGGGGATTGCGTTCCTTGTGGCACTTTTCGGGCCGTTTAATGAGATGCTGTTCAAGAGTCTGAGGCATGGGCATCCAGCATCGTCTGAAAAAGCACTAATCGGTTGGCCGGAAAGTGATATGCTTGCGGAAAAAGTCGTGGCATGTAATGCCCAAGATGATCCATTTAAGAACGGGAGGCAGAATGCAGGTAGAAGCCAATGGCATTCGCATAAATTACGAGATAGATGGGCGTGCAGGTGCGCCCTGGGTGACATTCATTACCGGTATAGCCAACGACACCACCATGTGGGAGGGGCAGCTGCCGGAGCTGGAGATGGACTTCCACATACTACGCATAGACTCTCGTGGGCATGGCGGCTCCGAAGCCACTGAGGGCGACTACGACTTCGATATGCTAATCGGCGATGTGCTGGGAGTCTGGGACGCTCTTGATATCCAGAAGACGCATCTCGTAGGCCTGGGACTGGGAGGCTCAACCTCCATCGGCATTGGCATACGGCATTCGGACCGGCTTCTCAGCCTGGTGCCGACGGCCTGTCGCGCCATCATGACTCCTGAGCTGGCGTCCCGATGGCCAGGACTTGTCTCAGCGGCCAAGGAGGGTGGCATGGAGGCCGTGGCGGAGACGACGGTGCAGCGCTGGTTCACAGAGCAGTTCAAGATTGCCAATCCGGGTATGCTGGAGTCTGTTCGGAATCAGATTCGAGGCACCGCCCTCAACGGTTACTTCGGCTGCATAGCGGCGTTTATGTCGCTGGATTTTACTCCAGAGGGGGTAGAAAACATCAGCGTGCCGACCCAGTTCATTAGCGGTGTTGACGACCATAGCGGCGGCCCTTCTGATGTCATGCAGGCCTTGGCCGACACTGTGCCTGGTGCTGTCCATACGGCGGTGCCTCATGCGGCGCACATCTGCAATATCCAAAACCCGCCTGGGTATAACCAGGTCCTGGGTAAGTTTCTAAGGTCGCAGAAATAGAAAGGGTGCTTAGTTCGCGAGGTAGCTTGCCTGCCTACCAGTAAGGGGGAGCTTCGGGAAGGACCTCTCCGCAGTTGCACTTGCCCTCGTTCTTTGTGCTGTCCGACATCTGATCGCAACTGGTGCACCGGACGTGCGGCCCATTGATGCGGACCGGTGCCCAGACGCTGGTCATCGCGACCGCTCCTAGTTCACCTCTGAAGAAAGACCGTATTGCCTCGTTGTGAACGCCTTCGCGCATCATTTTGGCAGGGGCGTCGGCGTCGGTCCATGCCAAAATGATGAACATCTTCTCACCGAAGGCGCAGGTCGTCATGTCCCGGAAGCCTGTATTTTGGGCTATTTCTTGCATGATTTTCTGGCTGTAACCACTGATGGCTTCGCTGTCTTCCGTAGACCTTGGCACGATCCAGGTCAGGCTCATGGCACCGGGCTTGGCAGGATTTTTCAGGTTCATACGGACGCTACTGCCGAACTGCACCGGGCCTATCTCGAAGGGCTGTATGATGGTTTGCAAGCCAAGCTGGTCGACAAAGGTCCTCTGGTCGAAGTAGCCTTTGACTGACACGATCCTGTCGCCCTCTATCGCGATGAAGTCGGCTCCAGGCAACGCTATGGCTTTGTTGGTGGGAGGGCCTCCCATGAAGGGCGCAGAGTTTGTTCCCTTCATAACTCACTGTGCCGCCACCGCGTTATTACCTGCTGCGGCAACGCTGACCAGTTCGAAGGCGAGGTTTGGGAATGCCGCGAACAGTCCTGCCGCGTATTCGCCAATGGCCTCTCCGCTAACGGGTCCGCCTGAGGCCGGGTTCTCGTACGTTCCGCCCTCAGCGAAGGTGGCAACTATGCCACTTGGATCATGAGAGTTCCAAGCCTTGAAGTATCGCTGTGCAGTATCCAATGTGCTCATTTTGTCGCCTCCTTCTTTTTTGGTTTCGTCAGCCAAGCGGTGGTCTTTTGCCTGTGGCACTGCTTACAAAGGGTCTGGACGTTTGCCTCGTCAAATTCAGCACCACCGTCAGCCAGCGCTGTAATGTGGTCCGCCTCGAGGATGCCTCGGAATTTTGGCCAGTGTCTGGTTTTGCAGGTCTGGCACGTCCACTTATCGCGCTTGAAAATCTCGCGTCTGAACTTGCGCCACTGCCCGTATGTGCCGCCCCGCTTTATGGCAGGCATCTGGGCTCGTCGCGTGTCGTGGTTAGTGATTTCAGCACCTTCGCCATGCATATCCTAATACTCATATGGGGTGGAATGGTCTGCCGCCGGATGCCTGGCACCGGGAGGAATTCAACACTACTCAGGTGTTGGTTGAACGTGGCAGCATTATATTACGTGCTCATTATTGGTGATAGGTGTCGGGCTCGCTTGACGAGGCCAATGCCCACCAATAAACTCACCTTCAGGCAATCGGCCACTAAAAACTAAAAATTAAGCTCTGAGGACTAATCATGACCGACTCCATGCGACTTGATGGGCAGGTAGCCATTGTTACCGGTGCAGCGCAAGGCATTGGCCGGGGCATAGCCGTGGTGCTGGCAGAGGCTGGAGCCAGCATTGTCATCGGCGATCTGCAGGCCGCTGACGCCACCGTGGATGAGATCAGATCTGCGGGGGGCACTGCCCTCTGCTGCATCATGGACACCAGCAATTCTGCGGATGCCGACGCCATTGTCGCTCTGGCGCTGTCCGAGCACGGGCGGCTGGACATCCTGGTGAACAATGCAGGACTGGACGAGCCTCCGGGTAACGCCTGGGACCTGCAAGACGCCGATTGGCAGCGAACTATCGACGTTAATCTAAGCGGTGTCTTTTACTGCTCGCGAGCGGCGCTAAAGCTAATGATTGACGCTGGGCACGGATGTATTATCAACATTAGCTCCCGGGCTTCGGAGGTCGGCGCTGACGGTGTGTCCCCGGCCTACAGCGCCACCAAGGCGGGGGTGCGAGGCCTGACTAAGTCGTTTTCGCACCAGGTGGCCAGCAAGGGTGTTCGGGTGAACGCGATCTTGCCCAGCCTGATAATATCTCGCGACTTCGGCTGGAGTCCGGAGATGATGATGGAACGGCGCAAGGACTACCCTCTGGGATTCGGCGCGCCCCGCGATGTTGGCGAGGCTGTGCGCTACCTGGCTAGTCCTGCTGCGAAGTGGCTGTCCGGCACGGAGTTGCGCGTCAACGGCGGCAACCAGCGATGATCTGGCTCAGGTACTAAAGCATTGGTAACTTCTGAGACGAAAAATATCGCAGCGTTTCTCGTTGACCTGGACGGCACACTTCTTGGCCGCGACGAGAAAATCGCCCCACGAGTAGAAGAAGCCATTCGCCAACTATCCAAGAGGCTGCCGGTGTGTATTGCTACCGGGCGGGAACCTGGAGACGCCCTGAGCTTTGCGAGGCAGCTTGGACTAACAACACCGCAAATCTGCGACAACGGCGCGCTGATCTTGGATCCTACTACAGGAGACGAGTTGTGGAGCGCGCCGCTAGGTCAAGGCAACGCTCAGGATGTCGTCGATGCTCTTCTCAGTCGTGACGTGCCTATCCTCGCCACGCATCCCGGAGGCACGGTGACCAGTCCAGACGAAATATCCAGCTGGAACGTGACTCGCGTCTCGACCATCGACGTAGTCGAGAGCCTTGCTGACGAGTTGATAGCGCAGTTTGAGGCCCACCCGGAGCTTCAGGCCGCCAAAGCCTATTTGCCTTACAACGGACTTTGGGCGGTGAACTTTACTGCGAAGGGCGTGACGAAGGGGACTGCGGCAAAAAGGCTGGGACGCATTCTGGATTGTGAGCCGGTTGACATGATAGCGGCAGGCGATAGTTACAACGACCTGCCTATGTTCGAGGCATGCGGACTGAGTATCGCCATGATGGAAGCGCCAGACGAACTCAAGGCGCTGGCCGACTACATCGCGCCGTCGGTGGACGACGATGGGCTGGTGGTGGCAGTGGAGGAGTTCGTTCTACCTAGGATTACCTGACGTACTGAGCAGACCGAGAAGGATAGGGAAGCTAGCCCTTTTTCTTGATCTTACTGAGGTGGCCTACCTCCACGGCTAGGGCTGCCCACTCCTGCATTTTGCCGGAGTCATCCAGTACGCCGTCAGGCACCTGGTAATAGGGCATTAGTCCGAACCTTGGACAGCCAGCGGATATGAAGTCTTCCCGGTTCAGGTCCACTACTTTGAAGTAGAGCGTTGAGGGCGAACGGGATATTAGGCCAAACATATCGGCGTCCTGGTATACGGCAGAACCTCCGAACATGTCCCGGTACTCCAGGCCGTCAATTGGTGACAGCAGCCCCTATACTCGCTCCAAATATTCCTGGTCTACAGCCATAAAAGGCCTCCAAAAGCTATAGTTCACACGGATGATAAGGGACGATACCCGAAAAGGTCGATATTTTTTATACCCTCTCACAGCGGATATTGAAATTGCTGTGATATAATTTTTGGACGTTCCCGGAGAGATGGCCGAGTGGACGAAGGCGCCGGTCTCGAAAATCGGTATGGGTTTAGGCTCATCGTGGGTTCGAATCCCACTCTCTCCGCCATGTTCCTTAATAGGGCTTTCCAGCGATGGTTAAGAGCGAAGCGGCTACCGCAGACCAGTACCTCTCGGCATTTCCCGAAGATCGACGGGCGTTCGTATCAGAGGTGCGCCAGGTTGTCCTGGATAACCTACCGGAGGGCTACCGGGAGACAGTCCCGTTCGGCATGATTAGCTAGGTTGTGCCTCTGGAAACCTTTCCGAAGGCCTATAACGGGAAGCCGCTAACGTAGATTTCACTGGCATCCCAGAAGAACTATATGTCATTGTATCTCATGTCCATCTACGGCGACGAGGAAAAGGCCAGCCAGTTCGACGCTGCATTCGAGGCCAGTGGCCACAAGATGGATCGTGGAAAATCGTGCGTGCGCTTCAAGAAGTTAGATGACCTGCCTATGGACCTGATCGGCAAAACAGTGGCGGGCACGCCATTGCAAGAGTTCATCGAAATATACCAGCGTAGCCGACACAGATAGCCGCAAATACCTTAATTCGGATATTTGCGGGCGTCGAAGTCTTTCCAAGCAGGCCCCGTTCCATTTACAATCAGAAGGCGTCCCCACGCGGAGAGGTGCTAGAGTGGACGAATAGGCACGACTGGAAATCGTGTGTGCTTAACGGTACCATGGGTTCGAATCCCATCCTCTCCGCCATAACCCCTTTACCCGCCTTATTAATTACCGTCTCTCGATCCAATGGACCTTAATTTCCCTGCGTCGTAATTAGGTATTTCATATGGGTCGTACTTGTCGAAGTAAATCCCGCCCTCAGACTGGTAAAGCTTCTTTGGCGAAGTGTGCCCTGCACGCAAGTCTGTGAATCTACTATTGCGCAATCACCATCAGATGTATTATTTTCTCCATTCGTGGACTAGAACTGCGGAGCTATGCATATTTCGCATAGCCTTAATTTATCGTTAGAAAATTCTATTTAAAAAAATGGAAGATGAAAAGCTAAAATACTGGCTGGCCTTTGGCCGGGTGTCTGGCATCGGAAGGGCTAGGTTCAAGCTACTGGAGAGCTACTTCGGCACGCTGGATCTGGCGTGGGCGGCTACTGGCGCCGAATTTCTGGCGGCGGGACTGGATAAGCGCACTACCTTGTCAATCCTCACTAGCAGGAACACGCTGAACCCCGATGAGGAGATCGAGCGTCTTAATAAGAGTGGCGTACGTGCTTTGACGTGGCACGACTCCGATTATCCAGCAAGACTAAAGGAGATATACGATCTTCCCTCCTATACGCTATGTGCGTGGCGCGCTCTGGCCCGATGACGAGCGGTCAGTGTCCGTGGTTGGCACACGAGTACCCTCTGCATACGGTCGCGGCACTGCCGACAGCTTTTCCCACGATCTTGCAGTGGCTGGCGTAACCGTGGTGAGTGGCCTGGCCAGGGGCGTTGACGGCATCGTACACAGGGCCGCGCTGGACGCAGGTAAGAGTACGATAGCGGTAATGGGTAGCGGAGTGAACGTGATATACCCTGGCGAGCACGCCAATCTGGCCGAGCGCATTGTGGAAAACGGAGCGCTGGTTTCCGAGCACCCGCTGGGGGCCAAGCCGGACGCAAGGAACTTCCCGCGACGCAACCGCATCATGGTTGGCATGACGCTAGGCACGCTGGTGATTGAGGGCTCGCTGAAGAGTGGCGTGCTATTACAGCCAGACAGGCACTGGCAGAAAATAGAGAAGTCTTTGCGGTGCCGGGTGATATTTCGCGCCCTAACAGTGAGGGTACCAACTGGCTAATCAAAGAATCTGGTGCTAAGCTGGTAATGAATTGCAGTGATATTCTTGAAGAGTTGAACATCTCATCAGTGGGCAGCAGATAGAAATGACTGCGCTATTCCCTGAAGATGAGAATGAGTCCCAGGTGCTGAAATACGTCACATTCGACCCCATTCACATTGATGAGGTTATACGAAACGCCGGATTGGGTATCTCAGTTGTCAGTGGGATGCTCGCCATGATGGAGCTAAAAGGCTTGGTCAGGCAGGTCGGCGGAATGAATTACATCAGACTTAGAGAGGCTTCTGCCGAATATCAAACAGTCGTGAAAGTGTAGGAAATGGCGAAAGATTTAGTAATAGTAGAGTCACCAGCAAAGGCCCGCACCGTTGGGCGATTCCTGGGCGATAAGTACGAGGCGTTGGCATCTATGGGCCACGTCCGTGACCTTCCAAAAGGCAAAATGGGCGTGGAGATCGACGAAAAAGGCTTCCATGCCACCTACGACGTGCTGTCGGACAAGAAGAAGATCTTGACTGAGCTGCGCAAGGCCTCCAAAGCCGCCAACATCGTGTACCTGGCGACTGACCCGGACCGCGAGGGCGAGGCCATCTCATGGCATCTTATAAATGCTATCAAGATCAACCCGACTAAGGTTAAGCGCGTCGTCTTTCATGAGATAACTAAGGAGGCTGTAGAAGAGGCCTTCGCAAACCCCCGGGAGCTAGACCAGGACCTTATCAACGCTCAACAGGCCCGCCGAATTCTCGACAGGCTTGTGGGCTATCGTCTCAGCCCTGTGCTGTGGGGCAAGGTTCGCCGAGGCCTATCGGCCGGGCGCGTACAGTCTGTTGCATTGCGCATTGTGGTTGACCGCGAACGGGATATTAATGCCTTCGAGCCGGTGGAATACTGGACGATAGACGCCAATATGGCCAAGCACGGCGATACTGCTAACAGGCGTATCGAGTTCAAGGCCGGTCTTCACTCGCTCAAGGGCGACAAGAAGAAGATGGAGATCCTCAATGGGGAGCAGGCCTCTGGACTGACCAGCGACCTTGAGGGTGCCAACTATGTGGTGTCTTCGGTTCGCAAGCGGGAGACGAAGAGCAGGCCGTCAGCGCCATTCATAACCTCCACGATGCAGCAAGAGGCGTCGCGCAAGCTCCGGTTCACCGCACGACGTACCATGCAGGTGGCCCAGCAGCTTTACGAGGGCATGGAGATTGGCGACGAGGGTCTGGTTGGACTCATCACGTACATGAGAACAGACTCCACTACTGTGGCTGACGTTGCTCTTAAAGAGACCATTGAACACATCAAGAGCCAATATGGTCCCGAATTCCTTCCCAGCGAACCCAGGGTATACACCAAGAAGGTAAAGGGCGCCCAGGAAGCTCACGAGGCCATCAGGCCAACCTCGATTCTGAGGACGCCTGAGGCGATTCGCTCGCACCTAAGCAGCGAGCAGTTCCGGCTGTACGATCTGGTTTGGAAGCGCATGGTTGCGAGCCAGATGAGCGACGCGCTGTTCGACTCGACCACGATTGAGATTGAGGCATCTAGCGTTAAGTCGGATACCAAGTACGAATTCAGGGCTCGCGGCTCCGTCCTCAAATTTGCAGGGTTCCGTACCTTGTACATGGAAGATGTCGACGACTCCGCAGCCGAAAGCGAAGAGACTGCGCCGCTGCCTCTGCTGGCCAAAGCAGATGCACTGGACTGCCTTGTGCTGTCTCCAGATCAGCACTTCACCCAGCCGCCTCCTAGATTCTCAGAAGCCACGCTGATCCGAACCTTGGAAGACCAGGGCATCGGTCGTCCCAGCACGTACGCGCCTATCATGGCTACCATTGTTGATAGGGACTACGTATTGAAGGAACAGGGACGATTTATTCCCACCAAGCTGGGCATCGCAGTGACTGAGCTGCTGAAGGCCCACTTCCCGGACATTATGGATATTGGCTTTACCGCCAAGATTGAAAACCAGTTGGACGACGTCGCAGAAGGGGAGCAGGAGTGGGAGCCTATGCTCAAAGCATTCTATGAGCCCTTTGATAAGTCCATAGAAAAGGCCATGAAAGAGGCGGAACGAGTTCCTCGAGACCAGATCGACGAAGAGACGGACGAGGTCTGCACAGAGTGCGAACGGCCCATGGTTATTAAGACAGGTCGCTTCGGACGCTTCATGTCTTGCAGCGGCTTCCCGGAGTGCAAGCATTCCAGGCCGATCATAATACGCGTCGGTGTGGCCTGTCCCGAGTGTGGCAAGGACATCGTGCAGCGTCGGCAAAAAGGCCGGGGGGGCAAGCTGTTCTACGGCTGCTCGGGCTACCCTGACTGCAAGTTCGCCTTGAACCAAAGGCCTATACCGCAGGAGTGCCCTGAGTGTGATGCGATGCTAGTGGCCTCTGGCCGCGAGAATGCCCGATGCCTCACCTGCAAGTGGAAAGGGCCACTGCCGGAGACGGAAGAAGAGAAAGAAACAGCCTTAGAGGGCGTGGCGTAGGTTTTTCTAAAAACAGGCAAACGATGAATTGATACAAGGGGCGGGTTAAAATACCCGCCCCTTGCTTTTTATTCAAAACTATCGAGGGAAACCTTGCCGATGAACTCGAAGGCCTCGTTGGGCGAGAACGGCTGCATGAATGGCCCGGCGCGTACGTCTCTGTAGAGCCTGGAGAGGGTATTTGAGCCTAGGTACCCGGAGCCGCCTGACAAGGTCATGGCCTTGTCTACGATGTCCACAGCCTTCCGTGTAACGAACCACTTCGTTACCTGAATGTCCTTGGCCATATCCAGAAGGTCTGCCAGGATCACCTCGGAATCGGCGTGCGTCGAGAGATAGTCGTCGGCTGATCTGGCCGATCTTTCCAACATGGCGCGAGCCGCAGCCAGGTCAATCTCCATCTCGGCCACACCATGCTGGATCGCAGGACTGTCAGCCAGGGCCGTCTGGTCGGATCCCCGTCGTCGTCCCTTGGTGGAGGTCATGGCGTTGTCGTGGGCCTGCTCAGCTATGCCCAAGAACGCCGCCACCAGCGCCAGGTTGATTACGCCGGTACTGACCAGGATGCCTTCGTTCCACACTCCCCAAGGGCCCGCCACAACCAGGGCCGACTCCGGAACGAAGCAGTCCGAAATCGAGACGCTGTGGCTGCCCGACGCCCTCATGCCCATGGCGTCCCAGTCGTTCTGTATCTCCAGGCCTTTGGCATCGCTGGGCACAGTAGCGATAGCTCGCTGGTAGTCTCCCGATGTGTCCTTGAAGCGGCACGTGATTTCGAACACGGTGGCCGCTTCGCATAGGGTTCCGAATATCTTGCGACCGTTAAGCAGCCAGCCGCCGTCGATCCTGGTGGCCTCGACCAGGGGGTGAACCAGGTCGGTTCCTGCCTCTGAAAGCAGCGCTGCCACCACTGTCTTGCCCGATGACATGTCCCTGAGGCTGGCTGCTATGCTGGAAGCTGCGGCGTCATCGGAATTGCGCATAGCTTTGAGGCGGCGGGTCAGTCTCCAGGGTCGGAACATGTGCATGGTGGAGGCTATGGCCGTGGAGCCGTCTCCCCTACCCAACCGACTTATGCCCACGGCAAAGTCGTGCACCGACTCGATGCCCAGACCGCCCAGGTCTTCCGGAGCGCATGCGCCCATGACGCCGCTGCCCTTTAGGTCTTCGATGTTCTCGAAGGCAAAGGTGCCTTTGCGGTCGTGGTCGCCAGCGCGCAGTGCAAAATCAGTGGCGTGTTGCTCGCACAACGTTACGTAGCGCCGTCCCTGCTCTGTGATTGCTTTAAGTTCGAAGTTCAAAGCAGCTATCCAATCATAGCTTGAACACAGGCTTGGCTACTTCGTTTACAAAGTTCTGACCCATGAGTTTGTATCCTTCTGCATTGGGATGCAGGTCGTCGGGCAGCATGTGGCCCAGGTGAGCGCCGAACAGCTTCAGGCCGTCCACGTAGTGAACGTTGCTGTCGCCGCAAGACTTCAGATCGTCCACGGCCTGCGCCACCTCCTGTCGCATTTCGATCAGGTTGAAGCCCACTGCATTTTGTTTGGTCTCCAGTGGCGGCGAGAAGATTGGCGATATTACTGCCAGAGGTGTATCCGGGTGCTTCTCTCGGAGGATCTGGACGAAGCCAATGATGGCTGGTCGGAAGGTACGAGCGTTCAGGCTATTGTGTCCCTGTACGTTGATGCCTACTTTCATGGAGAGGTAGTCTGCAGGAAGGTCTCGAATCATGCGGGCCAACATGGGCTCCAGGTGACAGTTGCCGCCATAACCGAGGCACGTTAGGTTCAGGTCCAGGATTCGTGCCGCAATGGCGGGCCAGGTTGTGCTGGGGCTCTCGGCCGCTCTGCAGTGGGTGATCGAGCTGCCGTAGGTGATCCATTTCGGGCGGCCGTCGTCGTAGGCAGATAGGCTGGCGCCGTCGTCAATGGCCAGGGACTTCACCCGGACCTCGCCATGTTGAGGCAGCCATACTTCGAGAAGCTTTTCGCCGGTCGGCAAGCCATTTATCTGCAAGGTCCTGCTTCCGGCCACGTTCAGCGACTCATATAGCTGGCCATCCGCGTAAACATCCAGCTTCTGCGGGTCCTCCGACTGCACGTCCAGGTCTATGGTCAGCGATGAGGTGTTGGCCATAAAGGACAGCCGCACTCCGGCGGGCATAGCTGCTCGCTCCAGCAAGGCGTCCGGCGGAAACAGGCGCTTGGATTCGAAAGGCACTCGCCAGGGCATCACCCACTCATCGGTGCGATGCAGGGAAATCGCCCCTTGCCATGACAGCTTGGCGTCGTTGAGGTCTATTGATTGGGACATGTAGTCCTCCGTATTAGGCTGATAAGACCGGCTTAATGTAACTCAGAGATTGGTTTTTGGCGAGTTCTCTTGTCAGTCGAGGTAACGCTCGTCGCCCGCGGAACTCAGTTCGTCTCGGGTGCTTGTCGCCAATGCCTTAATCCTGGCGATGGACAGGAGCCCCTCTCTGGGCAGGAAGAAGATGGCGAAGAAGATGGGTGGCAGGAAGAGTATGCCGTGAAGGAGCAGCGAGAACGCGATTGCCTGTTCTCTGCCGATGTCCCACAACCCCAGCAGCGTCACGACGGCGTACTCGAAGGTGCCCAGCGCCAGGGGTAGCCCCGGCACCGCGCTGCTAAAGAACATGACGCCCAGGGTGACGACGACCAGCACGTGTAGCCCAAGGTCGACGTTCACCGCCTGGGCAACGAGCCAGCCAGCCGCTCCTATCAGCAGCGCCTGGGCAACGGAGATGAGGAAGGCAAGCATGGACCGGCCAACGTCTCGTCGCAGCAGAATTACCGCGGAGGCGAACTGCGGCACTACCGGCATTTTGGATAGGACCGGAATGCGAGTAAGGGCGGGGCCTACGCTGAAAAGCAAAATCAGGCTGACGCTGCCGAGACCTGTTCCGACGGCAAAGTAAGGCCAGTAGGGGTGCAGAGGCTCCAGGGCCAGCACGCCGAATCCGACTATCAGTACAGTTGTGGCGAACTCGAAGGTGCGCTGAAGAGCCAGGGTAGCAAGTATGGTGCCGAGCTTTAGGCCGTCCCTAAGCCCCAGTATGCCGATCTCCACCAGCTCGTCCAGCACTCGTATGGGGCTGAAGGTGTCCAGGGCTGTGCCGGTCTGCTCTATGAGAAATAGCCTTAAGGCCGAAACATCGGATTTACCTAAAACCAGACGCCATCGCAGTCCTCGCAGGTAGCCGGCCAGGAGGTAGAGGGCCAGTGCCAGCGCTACCAGCCACAGGTTGGCCGAAGAGAGAGACGAGGCGAGTTCGCCCCACTGGATGTTTTTGATTACCAGCCAGCCCAACACCAGGCCCAGTGATGTGGCAACGATGCCATATGCGATCACCATGATGTATGTGGGCGGTCTGCGTAATCCTAAGCGGTTGCTGACCCCGTTAGTGGCCATGGACGGCGGCCCCTCCTGGTTTTGCAGTTTTGTACAATTGCCTTTGAACAGGAAGAGTTATACCGCTTGATGCAGGAAAATGTCTAGCGTCGTGACTTGTCGGCTGTCGGCTGTCGATTCCAGTCTTTTAGTTTGTGCCTGTTCTTGGGCCTGTGCCAGTGCCGGGAGCGGTGCCGTCTTGTCCACCAGGCCGTGGACCGCCAAACTGGCCGCGCTGGCCACCACCGCCTTGTTGGAGCCTTTGCCGAAACTCGTCGATTTCTTCTTGGGTGGCATCGCCTGATTGGACTCGCTGGCGAAACTCCTCGCGGGCAGCTGGGTCGAACTGCCCCTGCTGTCCTTCGGCGCCGAATGGCTGTGCGACTGAACTGGCTGGCGTGGCGACTTCTTGAGAGTTGCCTACTGCGATCCCGCCAATAAAGGCCAGGGCTAGGGTTACGCCCCATATCACTGCGCCTACCAACAGCACATTAAATGGTTTCATCTATGTCTCCTGCCGAATGATCCGGTTGTGAATGGCATGCAAAGTTATGCCATCTATATAAAATACAAAAGTTATTCGTAGCGTAGGGCGTCGATGGGGTGCATACGGGCGGCTCGTAACGCTGGGTATATGCCTGAGAAGAGGCCAATTGCTCCTGAGACCACCAGCGCGATTATGGCGATATCCAGGCTGAAGCCGGTCTCCATGGGGCGGTTGCCTATGACCGCTCGGCCGTTCAAAAGAGGGCCAAAGCTCAGTCCCAGAACCAGCCCTATAAGGCCGCCGCTTATGGTCAGGATGACCGCCTCCGTCATGAACTGAAAGAGAATGTCGCGTCTTTTGGCACCGATAGCCTTCCGGATACCGATCTCCCGAGTCCTCTCCGTGACGGATACCAGCATGATGTTCATCACGCCAATGCCACCCACGAAGAGCGATATGCCCGCTACCGTTCCAAGAAAGACCACCAGAGCCGTTGTTGTCTCGTTCAGAGTTTCGATAAGGCCTTGCTGGCTGCTGATAACGAAGTCGTCGTCGCCGGTGATGCGATGACGCAGCCGCAAAATAGTTGCGATCTCAAGCTCGGCATTGCCCATGACTTCCTGGCTGGCCGCTTGCACATTGATGGACTGAACGCTGACGCCTCCCTGGGCAGTACGCTGGGAAGCCAGACGGTAGTACGCCGTTGTGACGGGCACCAGCACCTGGTTGCTCTGGCCAAACCCGACGGTGTTGTCTTCCAGCACGCCCACTATGGCGAAGCGCCTGCCGTTAATGCGCACGGTCTGGCCGACGGGACTGAGCAGCCCGAAGAGGTCCTCGGATACAGAGGCGCTGAGTACCACGACCTGGGCATTTCCCTGAATGTCAGCGGGAGATATGAAGCGTCCGGTCTCAATAACGGCATTGCGCACAGCGCTGTATTCGGGAGTTACGCCAATGACCTGGGTGTTTGTGTTGGCTCGGCCCGCCACCACCTGGGCGTTCGTTGTGATCTGAGACGCTGCTGCCTCGACGGATGGTGCGAACACGGGGTCGACCAGCGCCAAGGCGTCTTCCAATGTGAGGGATGACGCGCTGCCCTGGCCACCGGATAGACCGCCGCTGGTTGTAGAGCCGGGCTGCACGAAAAGCAGGTTCGCTCCCTGGGACTCGATTCGGGCCGTGATGCCCTGCTGGACACCACGGCCAATGGTCATCAGCGCTATCACGGCGGTGACTCCGATGATTATGCCCAAGAGGGTCAGACCAGACCTGAGCTTGTTGCTGCCCAGGGACCAGACTGCTGTCCTAAGTATGTCCAGTGGTCTCACGTTAAAGGCCGTTCGTAGCGGCTACCGCTGCATGGGCTTCATCTGCCACTACCAGGCCGTCGCGCATGGTAATCGTGCGATTGGCGTGGTCGGCGATCTCGGTCTCGTGTGTGACGATAATGACGGTGATTCCCTCCTGGTGCAGCTCCTGCAATATGGCCATGATCTCGTCTCCTGAACGGCTGTCCAGGTTGCCTGTGGGCTCGTCGGCCAGCAGTATACCTGGGCTCTTCACCAGTGCTCTGGCGATGCCCACCCGCTGCTGCTGCCCTCCGGATAACTCTGTTGGGCGGTGCCTCACTCTATCGCCAAGCCCGACGCGTTCTAAGGCATCTAGAGCCCTCTGCCTACGGTTCTTGGAGTCACCATACATGAGGGCCAGCTCCACGTTGGCCAGCGCAGTAAGCCGGGGCAGGAGGTTGTAGGTCTGAAATATGAATCCGATCTCGGTGTTGCGGATCTCCGCCAGCCTATCGTCGGAGAGGGTGCCTACGTCTTCGCCGTTAAGTATGTACCGGCCAGAGGTAGGAACGTCCAGGCATCCCAGGATGTTCATGAGCGTGGACTTGCCGGAGCCTGACGCGCCCATGAACGCGACGATCTCGCCGTCGGCGATGGTGAGACTAACGCCACCTAATGCGGCGAGTTCAGTATCACCCATTCGGTAAACCTTGCTTACGTTATTGATTTCGATCATATCGTGGTGTCCAGCGCTGTAAACGTCACTCTATCGGCCACCGCCACCCGTGCGACCGGCACCACCTCCGCCACGGAAGCCACCGAAGCCAAGCTGCTGAGCGTCAACGTCCTGCACCTCGATGACGACCTGCTCGCCTTCAACAACCCCTGTTTTGACAAGCGTCCAGAACCCGTCGCTATTGCCCAGCACAACAGTCCTTTCCACAAAAGAGCCATCGGTGCTAATGAGCACCTGCGGCTCGGAGAAGCTGCCGTGGATAGCCTCGTTGGGGACCAGCAGGCCTCGTTCCTGGTTCAGCGCGACGTTTGCCAGGGCACTTAGCCCCTCCTGCAATCGCAGTTCTGCCGGCACGTTGACCGTGATCTCCACATCGAAGGTGACCACTCCTTGCTGGTTTGAGGCCGCTGAGCTTATGGTAGAGACGACGCCGGAAAGGGTCTGGTCAGGCAGTGCATCCATGGTGACCACCGCCTGCGCTCCCCGGCTAAGCGAGAGTACGTCGATCTCGTCCACGATGCCTTCGACCTCCACGATGCTGGGGTCGATGACCTCGATGATTTCGGTTGTGGCCTGCACTACCTGGCCGGTCTCCACTCTTATAGTCGAGACGAAACCTGACCAAGGGGCGGTCAGAGTTGAGTTCTTGAATCTCAGATTCGCGCCGTCAAGCAGTGCTTCAGCGGAGGCGACGCGTGCCTCTTCCAGAGCAAGCTCCATCTGGTAGACCGCGTTGGCGTTGTCCACAGAACGTTGGGCCGCGTCGACGTTGGCCTGGGCGACTGCAACCTCCATTGCGTCGGGGTTAATAACAGCGTCAAGGGTCTCCGCTGCGCTGTCGTGGGTAGCCTTTGCGACGGCCAGAAGAGCTCTGGACCTGTCTAACTCCAGCGGGTCCAGAGCCAGGACAGCCCTCAGGTCCGCCTCAGCGTCTGTCATGACCTGTGAAGCGATGACGAACCGATGTCGTAGCAGGTCTGACTCTGGGCCAAAATCCAGGCCAGCGAAGGTTAGTTCCGCATCCGCAAGTTCGTCCTCTGCCCGGATAACTGATGCCTCCGCCTGGGACAGGCGCTTCTCGGCTTGCGCCAGTTGAGTGTCAAACTCAAGTCGGCTGTCCAGGAGGGCCAGCCAGGCATTCTCCGTGTCCCGTTGTATGCAGAATTCCTGCGCTGCTGACGTTGTGTTTCTGCCAGAGGTGGTAGTCGTGACGGCCTCTTCTGATTCGATGTCACAAGTTACTTCGATCGAACCGCCAGAGGGGTGCAATGACACCCAGCCGAACACGGAAAGCTCGTTCCACCTGGTGTCGGCGTTGTCCTCAAACACACCCCTGGGAAACAGATGGTAGCCTGCTTTGTAAACAACCTTTGGATCAAAGTCCCAGGCTTGAAAGAGTGTTTCCGATGGCTGCTGCACTTCCTCGTCGGTAAGAATCACGCCGGACCACTTTTTTATGGAGTCGGCGTAGTCTTGCTTGGCATCGTCGAGGTCGACCTTCGCGTCATCGGTTGACCTTGTGTCCTGGGCGATGATCAGATCCTGCTTTGCCACTGACAGGTCTTTGATGGCGACTGCGACGTCATTGGATGCAGTAACCGCATCTTTCCCCAATGATTCTTTAGCATCCCGAAGGTCGATGGCAGCTTCCGCGACCACTGACTCGGCCTGCGCGACGAATTCATCTGATGGCTCCGCCACGTCGTCGAAGGACTCTTGCGAATCTCGGAGGGCGATGGCTGCCTCGGCTGTGGCGCTCTCGGCGTCTGCGAGGATCTGAGGGTCTGGCCCCAGAAGAACCTCAAGCTCGTCCTGGGCGGTCTGCAAATCGAGCCCTGCCCTGGCCAAAGGTAGGTTCGAGGCGCTGGCAGCATCCAGAGTTGCCTTGGCCTCTATGTAATCGAGATTGGCCTGCGCGAAGGCTACCTGAAGCTGCGCCGCCGTTTCGGAGTCCAGTCGAACAAGAGGCTGGCCCTTTTCGACTTCTTGCCCCTCACTAACAAGTACCTCTTCCACAGTGCCTTGCGAGCCAAAGCTGAGAATCTCTTTGTTGGCGAAAGTGATGCTGCCATTGATGGCAATCTCATTTATCAGCAGGCCTGTGCGAATAGGAATCAGACGCTGGTTCTCCTCCAGGGACACGCTCCCGGAGGATGACCTTGCGTTGGAGATACCGTAGGTTGCCAGGAACGAACCGATGACAACAACCAGGAGTACAGCAATTTGTCGCCGACTCAGTTTGCGTACAGTGTCGACTAGCCAGTTATTTCTCATAACAAAACTCATAATTGGAATCGTATCAAATAAATGTGAAGATTTTATGAAAGGAATGGCCCGTCTTACTTACGATGTGAACGTCTCTTGGGATTGGTCGTTCTTGTGACCGCCCAAGCCTTGAAGGTTCTCTAGTATCTCGATAGTTTTAGGACATGGAAGAAAACGAGTGGCGCAGCCTCATAGAGGAATTCCAGAGGCACCTAAAGGGCGATAAAGATCTGGCGGACCTGACCATCCGCAACTATGCGGCCGATATTCAGCCGTTGTATGAGTTCATGCTTTCAAGGTATATTTCTGATTGGAGACAGCTGGATAAGGTGGTTCTGCGTGGATACCTGGCTTGGATTACAGAGCTTGGTTACGCCAGGCCCAGCGTCGTTCGCAAGACAAGCACGCTGCGCACATTCCTCGCTTGGCTTACACGAAAGGGACTCATCGAGGGCGACCCGCTTCCAAGACGAGGCTCCATGCGAATGGAAAAACGGTTGCCTCGTTTTCTGTCCCAGGCGCAGGCCGATAAGCTAATGGAGGCTCCCGATCTAACCACTCTGGTTGGCCTACGAGACAGGGCCTTGTTGGAGCTTATGTATGGCGCAGGACTGCGGGTCAGCGAGGCCAGCGGTCTGGACGTTACGCACATGAATCTGCCGTCGCGGGAGATTCGCGTCACAGGCAAGGGTTCAAAGCAGCGCATAGTGCTGATAGGCGAGTCGGCTCGACAATCTCTCACGCGTTACCTAAGGGAGGCAAGGCCGAAGCTGGCCAGCGGTCAAAGCGGCGTCACTCTGTTTCTGAACAGGTTTGGTGGACGTCTGAGCCAGCGCAGCATCCAGGAGAAGGTGCGCAGATACAGCGTTAAGGCCGGGCTTCCTGCTGGTGTTCATCCGCACACGCTGCGACACTCCTTCGCGACACATATGCTGGAGGGCGGCGCTGACCTTCGTGTGGTGCAGGACCTCATGGGGCATTCCAGCCCTGCCACAACGCAGATCTACACGCATGTCACCCAGGTCGAGGCCAGGAGAGTCTACCTGGGCGCGCATCCTCGCTCCAAGCCTGCTAGCGGTCCTCAAAGCGACGCGTGAGCCGCTTGTTAATAGGACAGAGTCGCTGCAAACGACAGCAAGATTGATGGCAGGTATTTGCTGTTTATCTTAGGGACAACATCTGATTTGCGATCAAGTCGTTACCAAGGAATCCAGCACCAGCCATGAAGAAAACATCGCTCATAGTAGCTGCCAGCCTCGTGACCTTTCTTGTTCTGCTGGGTCTCAACCAGTTTATTCAGTCGCTCTTCGACCTCGCGGCAGGTTCCCCACGTGCCACCTTTCGTATTACAATGAACCCAACATCGGCGTGCCTCTGCGGCGTTATCAGAAATTAAGTTGTCCTGGCATAAGCCTCGTTCAGATTCATTAGCCCCGTAATTTGCCGGCGTGTCGACCACGCCCGGAGCCATTTATATGAAAGTACTGGTTGTTAATGGGCCCAACCTCAATATGCTGGGTAAGAGAGAACCCTCTTACTACGGCGCAAAGTCTTTGGCTGATATTGAGGAAGCGGTAGCGGACAAGGCCCGGGAACTGGACGTATACGTCGAGTTTTTTCAGTCCAACCACGAGGGCGCGATTGTTGACTACCTTCAAGTCGCCGCTGAAGACGCTTCAGGTATTATTATCAATGCTGGCGCGCTGACCCACTATGGCATATCCATGCGGGACGCGCTGACCGACTCCAGGCTTCCCATTGTCGAGATACACCTGTCGAACATCCACGCGCGCGAGGAGTTCCGCCACCACTCGGTCATTTCAGATATCGCCGTGGGGCAGATCGCAGGACTGGGCTGGCAGGGCTACCTGTTTGCGCTGGAGTACCTGGCGGCCCATCTTAAGCAGAGTTAATCAGATCGTCATGCCCAATATCGGTACAAAAGGATAACCATGAGCAGCAAAATGAAATTAGATAAATTACGAGCGAAGCTAGAGGCAGAGGGACTGGATGGAATCCTGATCTCGTCGACCGACAACCGACGCTACATGTCTGGATTCACAGGCTCGGCCGGGTACCTGCTGATATCGAAGAACGACGCTGTGCTGGCCACAGACTTTCGATATATCGAGCAAGCTGGACAGCAGTCCCCCGACTACCGTGTACACCGAACTGCGTCTGGCCTTGACTGGTTCCCCGAGTGGACGGCGGAGCAGGGCGTGAAGAGGATCGGCTTCGAGAAAACCGAGATGACGGTCTCTCTGCATGAGTCCTTTGCCAAGGCTGCCGCTGAAGGCAAGGGCACAAATAATCCAGAGCTTGTGGGTGTGTCAGGCATCATCGAGGGCCTGAGGCTTTACAAGGACGCCGACGAACTCAAGCTGCTGACCAGGGCCGTTGAGATTGCGGACGAAGCCATCGATCAGGTCAGCCCAAGCATCGTTCCGGGCATGACGGAAGAGGCTGTGGCCTGGGAACTTGAGAAGGCAATGCGGGAACGCGGCGCCGAGATGATCTCTTTCGACACCATAGTGGGCGCGGGTGCCAATGGCGCTCTGCCCCACCACAGGGCCGACGAGACGGTCATTAAAGAGGGCGACGTCATCGTCATAGACATGGGCGCCAAGTACCAGGGCTACTGCAGCGATCTCACCCGGACGATCTTCATCGGCACCCCGGACGAGAAGTTTCGGGAGATTTATGATATCGTCCTGCAGGCGCAGTTGGAGGCCGAGGACAAGGTCACCGCTGGCATGACCGGTGAGCAGTGCGACGCGATCTCCAGGGATATCATTGCAGAGGCCGGTTACGGCGACGACTTTGGCCACAGCCTGGGTCACGGCGTAGGCCTGGCGGTGCACGAGTACCCGAGGGTCGGTCCCAGAGCGGACGACGTTCTGCAGGATGGCATGGTCTTCACCATCGAGCCGGGCATTTACCTGTCAGGCTGGGGCGGGGTACGTATCGAAGACATGGTTGTGATGGAGAACGGGCGAGCTAGGGTCATCAGCAAGGCGCATAAATTAGAGTTTTAATACCCGGATAGCATTTAGATATTATCTTGATAGGATCCGGGTCGGAGGGCGTACATGACGGTCAACTACGGAAACCTACGAAAAGGAATGGCCATTGAACTGGATGACCAACCCTTCGTGGTTGTGGAATATGAACAGCAGAAGAAGCAGCAACGCGCGCCCGTAATGCGGATTAAATTCCGACAGTTGACAACCGGACGCCTAATAGAACGGACCTTCTCCGGCTACGATGTGGATTTCACATTGGCCAACGTTGAGCGCCGGACCACCCAGTTCATTTATCAGGATGACAACCTCTATTACTTCATGGATACCGAGAATTATGAGCAGTTCCCAATCGGCGTAGACCAGATCAAGGACTCGCTGCAGTACCTGGTGGAGCAGATTGAGGTAGAGCTCATCCTTTATCGTGATAATCCTGTGGCCATTGAACTGCCGATTACCGTCGACCTCACTGTCAGCGAAACTGTGCCCGGCGTAAAGGGCGACACCGCGCAGGGCGGTACCAAGCCCGCAACTCTGGAGACAGGTCTCGTGCTGAATGTCCCCCTGTTTGTGACCGGCGGCGATCAGGTCAAAGTCGACACGAGGACCGGTCAGTACCTCTCTCGAGTTTAGTTTTTTTGTATTTCCGCATATAGGACTGGCTTAATTCGGGAGTTTTTCTGAGTGGCGCAACACTGTCATCTATAGCGTTTTGGCGCACCGACGTTGATTACCTGAGATAATTCTTTACTAACTCGCCATATCATGCTTATTGCTCAGGGCACTGATGCGAAGTGCTTTTATTCAATCCGCGTAGTTTAGCGCTCGGTGTATCATATCCCCATACCTCAAACCGATTGGAATAAACCACAGGAAATTAAATGGCTGTATACACCGTTGGCGAAGTCTCCTCATATATAAAGGACACCCTGGAGCGCGACTCCCTGTTACAGGACGCCTGGGTTAGCGGAGAGGTTGCCAACCTGGCCCGACCAGGTTCCGGGCACTCCTACTTCACCTTGAGAGACGCCAAGGCCACGCTACGCTGCGTGATGTTTCGCGGCAGCTCTCGTGGCGCTGAACAGTTGGGCAACGGTGCCGCTGTCATTGCCCACGGCAGGGTCTCCATGTACGAACCCCGGGGCGACCTTCAGCTGATTGTGGACATCGTCCAGCCGGAGGGCGTAGGTGAGCTACAGCTGAAGCTGGAGCAGTTGCACCTCAAGCTGGAACAAGAAGGCCTGTTCGAGCCATCAAGAAAGCGGGAGCTTCCGGTCTTTCCTCGGCGAATTGCCGTTGTTACCTCACCTACCGGCGCGGTGTGGCACGACATTCAGAACGTCATTAGCCGCCGTTATCCACTGGTTGAGCTGGCGCTGGCTCCCTCTCCGGTGCAGGGCGACGGGGCCGCTGCAGCCATAGCTGAGGCCATTGGCGCTGCCAACGAAGCCGGCGATGTTGACCTGATCATAGTGGCCAGGGGCGGTGGCTCTCTTGAGGACCTGTGGGCCTTCAACGAAGAGGCTGTGGCCAGAGCCATCTACTCCAGTGCTGTCCCTGTAATCAGCGCCGTCGGCCATGAGACGGACTACACCATCGCAGACCTGGTGGCCGACCATCGTGCGCCTACTCCTTCTGCTGCGGCGGAGATGGCTGTGCCTGATCGGGCAGAGCTCTTGTCGGGCATTGTTGGCGCTGCGCATTTCTTGAACTCGAACATCGGCGGGCGGTTGTCTGGAAGCAAGGACTCGCTCAGGCAACTGGATTTCAGACTCCAGCGTGGTTTACCGGACATGGATGCTCTACGTATTCGAGTGGACGATCTGCTAAGAGGGGCGGCCAGCCACCTGCATCATGCCGTCAGCCTGAACTCTGAGCGACTGGGCGGTCTACGCCTGCGACTGGAAACGCTGAGTCCCAACGACACCCTGCGACGAGGTTACGCCATAGTGCAGACGGGCAAGGACGGAGCTGTCATCTCTGATGCTTCGCAGGTTAGCGCTGGGGATGGCCTTAATATCACCCTGGGCCAAGGCGTACTGGAAGCAGAAGTAACCGGTGTAAGAGAGGGGAAATAACGCGACCTGTGAGGGAATAATGACTGATGCCAACGTATGCTAGACTAGGGCCGATCAAGAAATCGTCCGGAAGGTAAGGTGCAGTCATGACGCTATAAGAAGTAAGCTACCCCGTACAGTTCGACGTTGATTACCCCGAAGAACCCTTGAATAGGGCCTCCACTCTATATTTCGTTTGATCTATTCAATACCCATCTTCATAATCCTGTCTTTTGGGTCATATGGAGCGTTAATAGCGCCGCTTATATTGATGATATTATTCAGACAGAAGTACCCCCGCTGGTGGTTCGATTGGAATCTTGAGATGATGAGGTTCACCAATCGCGTTGGAGCATATGCGAGCCTTCTGCGTGATGAGATCCCTCCACGGATGAAGAGCAGGCAGTTCACCTGAACATGGCCTATCTGGATGCGTCAGGGCAACTTAATCGATGGATGCCTCTGATCAAATGGTTCCTGGCGATACCCCACTTCATCGTGTTAACCTTCTTAGGGATAGCATCGGGTGCCGCCATAATTGTGGCCTGGTTCGCGATCCTGTTCAATTTTCTCGTAGGTGTGATGCGCTGGTCTGTTCGGGTTGAGGTTTACGCCGTATTAATGGTTACCGACAAGTACCCGCCATTCCACCTGAGCCAGTAAGAACATAACTGAGGAAATTATTTGCCTAAAGCAGACTCAAAAAAGCCCGTAAGCAAGAAGAGCACGACCGACTTCAGCAAGCTTACTTTCGAGGAAGCTTTAGCTCGTCTGGACGAGACGGTGCAGGCGCTGGAAAAGGGCGGGCTGTCGCTGGCCGATTCCACAAAGCTATACGAGGACGGCATGAAGCTGGCCCGCGCCTGCAACGAAACCCTGGCGTCGGCGGAGCTGCGCATCACTCGCATACAGACGGCCTTTGGAGAGCAGATGCGCTTCATGCCTGATGACGATGCCGACTCTGAAGATTCCGACGACTCTGATTTCGGCGAAGAATGAACCCGCTTGTCAGAGGGTTAAAGATTGTCATTCGAAGGCTGCGAACTCAGGGCCTACGCATCACGACTATTTGGGTCTACGCACGAGGCCTTCCATATGTGACTGGCAGTCCCATACTCAGCTACAGCCGCGTGACGCCCGAATTATATGTGGGACCCCAGTTTAAGATGAGCGGCAAGAGGCGACTGGAGCGGGCGGGCATACACTACTGCGTGAATATGCGGGTGGAGTTTGACGACGCTGAGCACGGTCTGGACCTAGCCAACTACTGCCACCTACCTACCGTGGACGATACCCCTCCTTCCATGGAAGACATGGACAAGGGTGTTGCTTTCATCACAGACGCCGTGGGCAACGGCGGCAAGGTCTACATCCACTGTTCTGCTGGAGTAGGTCGTGCGCCGACGATGGCCGTTGCCTACCTTCTCAGCAAGGGCCACACGCTGGACGAAGCCGTTAGCATGATCAAGCGAGTAAGGCCGTTCATAAACATCATGGCACCGCAGATGGAGCTTCTACTTAAGATCGAGGCAGGTCTAGGGGAAGCGAAATAAGCCTATCGGCCAGCCTTTGGCTTCCTAATTTCTTGATTAAACGACAATCGATTCGGAGGAACGAATAATGATGCCCAACGAGTACAGCGTCGAATGCAAGACCGTAATCATTACGGGTGCCGCCCGGGGAATAGGCAAAGGCATTGCTCGGGTTCTGGCGGAATCTGGAGCCAAGGTAATGGTCACCTCTTTGACCAATCGCTACCTGGATCCGCTGGCTGAAGAGATGGCTGCCCAGGGCCACCCTATCGAAACGCTTACTGCTGACGCTACGAAATCGGTGGACTGGACGAGAACCGTTGAGTACGCGCTAGAACGCTGGGGTCATATCGATGTGCTCATCAACAACCTGGGGGACGCCATTCGAAGGACGCTGGTGCCTCTGCCAGGCTCAGCCGGCGGCGAGCCTATCAGCGACGATGAGTGGCACTCTGTTCTGGACATCAACCTAACGGAGGCTTTCATGGGCTGTCGCGCTGTTGGAGGGCATTTTGTCGAGAGGCGGCAGGGCAAGGTAATCAACATCAGCGCCTTCGCGGCCAGGAAGGGCAGCCCCGAGATGCTGGTGTATTCCGTCGCCAAGGCCGGTCTTGCTCGCATGACGCAGACGCTGGCATTGGAGTGGGCGCCCTATGGAATCAACGTCAACTGCATAGCGCCCGGGTTCTTTCCAGATGAGGTTACCAGCGGTTCGGAGGGCGTCGCCGCATCCCAAGAGCGTGCGGACAGACTGGTGCCATTGGGCCGAGTCGGTCAGTTGCGAGAAGTAGGTCTTCTAGCCCTGTACCTGGCCTCAGACGCTTCAAGTTACATGACGGGAGAGACGCTGTACCTCGATGGCGGCCTGAGCCACAAATGATGTATTAGCTTCTCGCCACCTACGGGGTAAAGGGCAGAACGTCTGCCTCAACAGTCAGCCCCTGCGTGCCTTCGAACAGGTCCCACGGCGTGAAGGACTCGACGAACTCCTTCGCCTGCTCCAGGGTGGGTATGCCCTTCACAGCGCGACCGGGTTCATAACCGAAGGTCTTGGCGAAGGCGTCATAAACGTCTTTGTTAAGTCGAACGCCTCCGATCTCCTGCTCCTGGTCTCCTCCGTCCCCTTCGCCTATAACCAAGCGTTGTCCCCTTCGGACCTCTCGCCAGTACAATTTCACTTCATTTCTCCCCAGTTGAACTGCTTCTGATTTATGCTCGTCTTATTTGCATGTGGTCCAAGTTCTTCGACTTTAGACCTGCATTACCTCGTTCTCCAGTGTCCCAATGTTTTCGATGGTAATGATTACAACATCACCTTCTTCCAGCGTGAACTCTGGAGGCGGTACGATGGCTGTGCCTGTGAGCACAGTAGTCATGTTGGGCATGTAGTTATGGCGCTGCAGCCAGTCGGCTAGCTCGTCGCATGTGCGTGCCATCTCGGCAGTAGAGGTCTCGCCGCTGAACACCTCAACGCCGTCTCGAATAATGGCGCAGCTGATGCCCAGGTCCTGCGGGTTATCGATCGATTCGGCAGTTACGAAACAGGGCCCAATGGCACAGCAGCGATTGAAGACCTTCGCCTGGGGCAGGTAGAGCGGATTTTCGCCTTCGATGGTGCGGCTGCTCATGTCGTTTCCGATGGTGTAGCCGATTATCTCGCCCTTGTAGAGCACGAAGGCCAGTTCCGGCTCAGGAATGTCCCACTGCGAGTCCTCTCGCATACCAACGAACTCAAAGGGCCCAACGCATCTGTCCGGTGTTGCCTTGAAAAAGAACTCGGGTCTGTCGGCGGCGTATACCTTGGAGTACACGTTCGGAGTATCGCTCTCCCGGCGTCGTTCCATCTCGCTGGTCTTGTAGGTGACGCCCGCAGCCCACACCTCGGGCGGATCGAAGGGACGGTCTAGCTGGAAGTCGCTCTCACCATCGTCCGAAAGCCCAAGCACATCATCCAGATGAATGAGGTCTGGTTGACCTGATTGCATCAAGTTCTCTGCTATCTCATCCATGGTCGAGCCAGAAATAGATGCGGCCATGGCCAGGTCGGCCACGTCTGTCAGGTCTTCGTCGATAGATGTTAGGTCGGTGAGCAGGCCTTCCTGTGTCTCTACTACGAGCCTTGGTCCGTTCTCACCCGACAATAACCGATAATATTTCATGCCTTCTCCGTCCGCGTTAGATCAGATGCCGATAGCTATGGCAATTGGTGCCTCTGTAACCCCGGTATATGAAAATTTAGGGCAGAGGGCTTGTTGGAGTCAAGTTAGAGGCTTCATGGCCCGACCTTCTAGCATGGCTGATGCGATGCCTGTAAAAGTTTTGCCAGCGATACCGGCGCCTTCTGGTCATGCTAAAAAATAAAGTCAGGCCCTGTTTTCAGCCCTTTGACGGATATCCAGAGGCCTCGTATATCTCAGATGCTGGCATGCCCATCATCATATCTAAAGACGTGCCGGTATTTAATTCCATGAAGCCCTGAACAATGTGATGGCCTATGGTGTAGCCGGTCCAGGTAGGTATGCGGTCGTTGTCGCCAAAAAGGACTCTGCGTATCTCAGAGGGGTCAGCTACGGCCAATCGTCGCAGCACCTTGGGCCATATGCGCGCCTCTACATCTGGCGTCAGTGCATTGGTCCACGGAGGGCTAAGGCTCCCCATTAAGCCGGAGGCGAAGTTATCGGCCAGGCCTTCGGCGATCATTGCGTCCAGCAACGTCTCTGGCTCTTGTGTGTTCATGTAGACCAGGCGTCCGCCCGCCAGGCCCCGGGGGAAAAGGTGATTGCGCACCAGGTGAGCGTACTCGTGAGTCATGGTGTATTGGAGCCAGTGCTGCCAGTTCTCAGTAGGCCAAACAAAGGTGAGGACAACCTGAGCGCCGAGGCTGAAGCCGAGTACGCCTCTCATCTGCTGTGCTAGCACACTGCTTTCGCCATCACCGGGCAGAATCACCACTCGGGCGTTGATGTCCGATCTTGGCAGGTGTGCGGCTGCATTTTGAATGGCCTTCTCGGCAATCTCTTTGGCGCCACCGCTTTCCAACTCAGAGAGGGCCTGGACCAGCCTGTCGGGGTCAGGGTCGCCCAGGTGAGTTATGACGGAACGCTCACCTAGGTCTAAGAACGACGGATGAAGATTGGAAAGAAGATTCTTGACGTACGGTCTAAGCTCCTGCTCGATGGCGTCGCCAGCCTCGGAGGGATTGAGGCCGATTGCCAGCCGTGCGAACTTGGTTACGACCCTATATGCAGGAACTACGGAGATGCTCATCGGTTTTTGCGCCTTCACCACAGAATAGAGGTTGCCTGTGCTGCATCCTGTAGGACGTCAGACCAGGCAAGGCTGAGTGATTGCTGAGAAATGTTGGTTATTTTGGTCTGATAAGGCATGAAAGAACATTCACCAGGAGCAATTCGCATAAGTTAAAATAGGGCAAAAAAACGTTGACAGCCCCCTTGTCTTCTGATAGGATTAGCCACTGGTCGAGCTATGTCTCTTTTTGCCACCACGTGTCGCCCACTATATGCACTAATTCAGCCAACTCTTTATAGGGTTGCGCTTCTTTTTAACTCTTTTGCGCATAAGCGTCAATGATATCGTATCAAATTAACACTTGCGAGGAGTGTGACAGCATATGGCATCTGCGAAGCAGGTCGTCAAGGTTACCGCCGCCCCAATGTCAGTTATCAAGAGGCGTTCATACGCCGTACTTCCCAGCGTTCTGGACGTGCCAAATCTTATCCAGGTCCAGCTAGATTCCTTCGACTGGTTTAAGACTGAAGGACTAAGGGATCTTTTCGAAGAAATTTCGCCAATCGAGGATTTCGCTGGTGGAAGATTCGAATTAACTTTCGAAGATCACTACTTTGAAAAGCCTAAATACACTGAAAATGAGTGTCGAGAGAAGGAAGTAACCTTCTCTGCGCCCCTCCACGTCACCGTAAAGCTGAAGATTAATGCCGCTGGCCCAGGTCAGGGTGAAGTCAAGGAGCAGACGCTGTTCATTGGCGACGTACCCATGATGACCACAAATGGGACCTTCGTCATTAACGGCGCAGAACGTGTTGTGGTAAGTCAGCTCGTCCGCTCTCCGGGCGTGTATTTCACTGTGGATTCTGATCCCAACACTGGTAGGCAGTTGGCCTCCGCCAAGCTCATTCCTTATCGGGGAGCATGGATGGAGTTCGAGACCAGTAACAGGGATGTCATGTCGGTAAAGGTTGACCGCAAGAGGAAGACCCCCGTCAGCACATTGCTGCGCAGCATTGGTTACGCCACAGACGAAGAGCTCTTGGGGCTGTTTGCTGATGTCGACACCAACGAAGAGCACAATTTCATGAAGACGACTATCGATAAGGATAGTTCTGTCACTGACGAGAACGAAGCTCTACTTGAGTTTTACCGCAGGCTTCGACCGGGTGAACCTCCCAGTGTGGACAATGCCAAGAACCTGCTGGATAACCTGTTCTTCAACGAGCGCCGATACGACTTGGGCCGAGTAGGTCGCTACAAGTTGAATCGACGGTTGGAGAGAGACACGCCCGCAACCACGAGAATACTAGAGGCAGAGGACATCGTATGTCTGCTGAAGGTAATGGTTCAGATTAACAATGGAGACGCACACGCGGATGACATCGACCATCTGGGTAACAGGCGCGTTCGTGCAGTCGGCGAGCTAATTCAGAACCAGGTGAGAGTTGGTCTGCTGCGTATGGAGCGCGTCATTAAAGAGCGCATGACAACGCAGATGGATCCTGCCACAACCACGCCGGCAGCGCTGATCAACATTCGCCCAGTGGTGGCCGCCGTTCGAGAGTTCTTTGGTGGGTCCCAGCTTTCGCAGTTTATGGACCAGACGAACCCACTGGCAGGGCTTACTCACAAGCGTAGGCTGTCAGCATTGGGGCCTGGTGGTCTGTCGAGGGAGCGTGCCGGTTTCGACGTTCGTGACGTGCACCATTCCCACTACGGGCGTATATGCCCTATTGAGACTCCTGAAGGGCCAAACATTGGCCTGCTGGGTTCGCTAGCTACCTACGCTCGTACTAACGAGTATGGCTTTATTGAGACGCCATACCGCGTGGTGCGTCGTGAGATCGATAGCGACAACCCCAAAATTGAAGGCCACATACTCGTCGAGGATATAATCGACGAAACTGGCAAGAAGACTTTGAAGTCTGGTAGCGCGATTTCCCGTCGCTACGTCAATCGTGTCTTGAAGATGCCGATGCAGGTGTTGGCGGTAAAGCCCTACGTATCCACGGACCCCGGGGATATCGAATACCTGTCTGCCGATGCGGAGGAGCGGGTCTTTATTGCTCAGGCGCACTCTGCACTTGATGCAGTTGGTCAATTTACTACTGAACTCGTGGAAACGCGGATGGGTGACAATGTGGGTAATGAGTCGCCAGACGATGTGAGCTTTATGGATGTCTCACCCATGCAGCTGGTCAGTGTCTCCACGTCACTAATACCGTTCCTGGAGCACGATGACGCCAACCGTGCGCTGATGGGCTCCAACATGCAGAGGCAAGCAGTGCCGCTTCTAAGGCCGGACCCGCCACTGGTGGGAACGGGAATGGAAGGCCGCGTCGCCAAGGACAGTGGTCAGGTAGTGATGAGCAGTACCGCCGGTGTGGTCACTGAATCCACCAGCGAGTACATTGTCGTAACAGATACTGAGGGCGAGCCTCACCTTTACAAATTGCTTAAGTTCCTTCGCAGTAACCAGGGTACCTGTGTAAACCAGCGATCCATCGTCCGCAGGGGCGACATTATTGAGGTGGGTCAGGTACTGGCAGATAGCTCATCTACAGGGCAGGGCGAGCTTGCCCTAGGGCAGAACGTTCTCGTTGCCTTCATGAGTTGGGAGGGTTACAACTTCGAAGACGCGATCATCCTTAGCGAGAAACTAGTTAAGGAGGACCGCTTCACATCCATCCACATTGAGAAGCATGAGGTGGATGCCAGGGATACCAAGCTTGGTCCCGAAGAGATAACACGAGATATACCTAACGTTGGTGAAGACAGCCTGCGAGACCTGGATGAGGACGGCATTATTCGCGTTGGTGCGGAGATCGGTCCTGGCGACATCCTCGTGGGCAAGATCACACCTAAGGGCGAGACCGAGTTGAGTGCAGAAGAAAAACTTCTGCGGGCCATATTTGGCGAGAAGGCTCGGGACGTCAAGGACACCTCGTTGCGCGTGCCTCACGGTGAGCGCGGCAAGATTATTGGTGTGAAGGTTCTTACGCGAGCCAACAAGGACGAGCTTCCTCCGGGCGTTAACAAGATGGTCCGCCTGTGGATTGCTCAGACCCGCAAGATCACTGAGGGCGACAAGATGGCTGGACGCCACGGCAACAAGGGCGTAATTGCCAAGATTCTTGCCGAGGAAGACATGCCCTTCCTGCCCGATGGTACTCCGGTGGATATTATTCTTAATCCTATTGGTGTACCTTCCCGTATGAATCTGGGTCAGGTACTGGAGATGCATCTGGGCTGGGCCGCTCATAACATGGGTTTCAGGGCTGTAACGCCTGTGTTCGACGGCGCACCCGACATAGCCATCGAAGATGCGCTGGCGCAGGCCTGGATAGTAGAGAAGTCCGGCGCCGTTGATGGGCGAAAGATGGACCGAGTCAAGCAGATCGACATGAAGGCCGTCCGCAGGTGGTTGGCCGAGCGAGGCCGGAGCTACGACGCCATATTTGGCAATGTCGTACCTGGAGAGGCCTCCAATACCTGCCACGCAATATGGCTGAAAGAGGACATGGGCAGAGACATCACTGGCATGTCTGATGAGGAAATTAACTTAGAAGTCCGTGAGTTAAGCAGGCAGCAGGACATATCTGCGCCAACACGGGGTAAGTCGGTACTTTATGACGGCCGCACTGGTGAGCCGTTCGATCAGCCGATTGCTGTCGGTATGATCTACATGCTGAAGCTTATTCACTTGGTGGAAGACAAGATTCACGCCAGGTCTACCGGGCCATACTCGCTGATCACGCAACAGCCGTTGGGTGGTAAGGCGCAGTTCGGTGGCCAGCGCTTCGGTGAAATGGAGGTCTGGGCTCTAGAGGCATACAGCGCGGCATTTAACCTTCAAGAGATGTTGACGGTTAAGTCCGACGACGTTGTAGGCCGAGTAAAGACCTACGAGGCAATTGTGAAGGGCGAAGATGTCATACAGCCGGGTATTCCGGAGTCCTTCCACGTGCTATTAAAGGAATTGCAAAGTTTGGGGCTTTCGGTGGAGCTACTCCACGAGGAAGCAGAGGCCCTTGATCTAGATGACCTCGATGATGAGGATTACCAGAATGGGGACGCCATATTGGAGGCTGTGCCGGCACTCGAATTTGCGCAGGCACCAATTGACGATATAACCAGTCCGCTGGTCGATGAGGCCAGCAACGATTCTGGAGATGACGCCAGTAGTGATGAATCGGAGGGTGCAGAAGAGGAGGAAGCTGCATCTGAAGAAGCCGAAGAGATTGTGACCGGAGATGATAACTAGGTTTTAAAGGCCTTTCCGGGTGGATAGATCTAACAACTGATCTCTGCCTATGGCTAGGCCCAAGAGACCAATTGATATGCTGGAAGAATAATAACTCTACGGAGTGTGAAACATGGCCCAAGGCGGCAACGAATTTAATGCCATAAGAATATCTTTGGCGTCACCAGACCAGATGCGCATCTGGTCCTATGGTGAGGTTACGAAGCCTGAGACGATTAACTATAGGACCCTCCGACCTGAGAAGGACGGTCTGTTCTGCGAGCGAATATTCGGTCCGACTAAGGACTGGGAGTGCTACTGCGGCAAGTACAAGAAGACTCGATATAAGGGCGTAATTTGCGACAGGTGCGGCGTTGAAGTCGCTCGGTCCAAGGTGCGTCGCGAGCGCATGGGCCACATTGCGCTGGCCGCACCAGTTGCACACATCTGGTTCTCCAAGGGCACGCCTAGCAGGCTAGGTCTGTTGCTTGATCTGTCGCCACGAAACCTGGATAGGGTTCTCTACTTCGCTCAGTACCTGGTCACTAATGTGGACCTGGATCTTCGTGCCTCGGCCGTAGATCGGCTGGAAAGCGATCTGGAAGAGGGAATTGAAAAGCTTGATTCCGATGCCGACGAGAAGGTCCAGACTGCTCGTGCCAAGTTTGGCGAAACTTCTGAAGCGGTAACCTCCGACGAAACTGAAGCCGAATCCGATAGTGATGACGCTGAAGAAGCCGTTGCAGAGGAAGCCGTCGCCGAGGCTGAGCCAGTATCCGACGACGAAATTCCAGAGGACAAGCGCGAGGCAATCGAGACCGAGATTCGGCAGATTAACCTGCAGCTGGATACGGACAAGAGTGATCTTGAAACCGACATATCCGGTCAGATCGACGACCTCGAGAGCCTTAGCATTGGTCAACTTCTGACCGAGAGCCGCTACCGAGAACTACGGGACAGCCAGGGAGACGTCTTTAAGGCCAGCATGGGAGCCGAGGCCGTCCTGGATGTGCTGAAGGGCCTGACGCTTAGCGATCTTCGAGACGAATTGCAGGACGAGATCCGGTCTACGTCGGGACAGCGACGTAAGAAGGCCATCAAGAGGCTTCGCGTAATTGAGTCATTCCGGAAGAGTGAAAACCGTCCCGAGTGGATGGTCTTCACCACCTTGCCGGTGCTGCCTCCAGAGTTGAGGCCGATGGTCCAGCTGGATGGTGGTAGGTTTGCTACCAGCGACCTTAATGACCTCTACCGTAGAGTTATTAACAGGAACAACCGGCTCAAGAGGCTCATCGAGCTTCAGGCGCCGGAGATTATCGTACGTAACGAGAAGCGCATGCTTCAGGAAGCCGTGGACGCCCTGGTGGACAACGGTCGCAGAGGCCGTGCCGTTTCAGGTAGCCACAACCATAAGCTGAAGTCCCTTTCCGACCTGTTGCGAGGCAAGCAGGGTCGCTTCCGCCAGAACCTTCTGGGCAAGCGCGTGGACTACAGCGGACGCTCCGTAATTATCGTTGGGCCAGAGCTAAAGCTGCATCAGTGCGGCCTGCCTCGGCGCATGGCGCTGGAGCTGTTCAAGCCCTTCGTAATGAACAGACTGGTGATGAAGGGTTACGCCCACAACATCAAGAGTGCCAAGAGGCTGGCCGAAAGAGCCCGACCTGAGGTCTGGGACATACTGGAAGAGGTGGTGAAGGACAGGCCCGTTCTGCTAAATAGGGCCCCTACACTTCATAGGCTCGGTATCCAGGCGTTCCATCCTGTCCTTATTGAGGGCAGCGCCATCAGGCTTCACCCGCTGGTCACGACAGCCTTCAACGCTGACTTCGACGGCGACCAGATGGCCGTACACGTGCCCCTCTCTAAGGAGGCCGTTCGGGAAGCCAACCGGCTGATGCTCAGCACGTACAACATGCTTGCGCCGAGCTCTGGTGAGCCAATTGTCGCCCCTACGCTGGACATGGTGTTGGGCTGCTTCTACATGACTCAGGTTGAAGAGGGAGCTAAAGGCACAGGGCATGAGTTCCTTGATGTTGAGGATGCAAAACTGGGCTACGAAACAGGTGTCGTGTCGCTCAGGGCACTGATAAAGATGAAGAACGGCCCGGATAATGCCGAGGACACTGGAGACGGCAAGCCCGAATGGTTTGAGACGACCGTTGGCCGCCTCATATTCAATGAGACCTTGCCTCCGGAACTCAACTTCCGTAATAAGGAAGTCGACAAAGACACCCTGAAGGAGATTACTTCGGAGGCGCATACCCTCCTAGGAAATGAGAAGACACAGCTAATATTGGATGCCGTCAAAGAAATGGGTTTCCACTATGCCTCCAAGGCTGGTATCACGATAGCCATTAGCGACATTGAAATATCATCTGAGAAGGATGAGATTGTGGCTCGGGCTGAGACCAGTATTGGCGAGCTTCAAGTGCAGTACATGGACGGCCTCATCACCGATGATGAGCGCTATCGAACTGCCGTGGACATTTGGACAAAGGCCAGCGACGAGGTCACCCAGATGGTGCAGGGCAACCTGAAGAACTACGGTGGTATCTACATTATGGCCACTTCCGGCGCTAAAGGTAACATCGCGCAGATAAAGCAGATGGCCGGTATGCGCGGACTTATGTCGGATCCTAAGGGACGTATTATTGAGCGTCCTATTAAGGCAAACTTCCGCGAGGGGCTGTCCGTTCTTGAGTACTTCCTTTCGACTCACGGAGCTCGCAAGGGACTGGCTGACACCGCCCTAAGGACGGCTGACAGCGGTTATCTAACCAGGCGTCTCATCGATGTCGCCCAGGAGATTATCGTTCTTTGGGAAGACTGCGAGACCACGGGAAATGCATGGATTGAAAATGGCGAGGAAGACTCACTGCTTACGCCGTTCGAAGACCGAATACGTGGACGTTTCTTGAGCATGCCTATAGCCGATTCGGAAACAGGCGAAATCCTGGTGGATAGAAATGAATTACTAAATGACGAGACCATAGGCAAGCTGAAAGATGCGAACGTGCCTGGCGTGTTCGCTCGGTCACCGCTGGCCTGTGAAGCTCGGCGCGGCGTTTGCCGGATGTGCTATGGCGTATCCATGGCCAACTGGTCAAAGGTGTTGATTGGTGAAGCCGTGGGCATTATAGCTGCACAGAGTATTGGTGAGCCTGGAACTCAGCTCACGATGCGTACCTTCCATACTGGAGGAATCGCGGGCTTGGACATCACCAGCGGTCTGCCAAGAGTAGAGGAGCTTTTCGAGGCTCGTGCTCCCAAGGGCGAGGCAGTGCTGTCCGAGATTGATGGAATTGTGGAAGTTCACGACTCTACTGAGGGCCGGACTATCCAGGTTGTTAGCACTGAGGACTTCAGCGATGAATATGTCCTGCCAGAGGGCTACACGGCTCAGGTCAGCGACGGGGACCTGGTAAATATGGGAGCCCCGCTGGCGATCAGTGATGACGGCGGACAGCAAGATGACGAAGAGAATACCTCTTTGGCGACCACAGATATTGTTGCCAGAGTTTCAGGTGTAATTCGTGTTGATGGAGACACAATAAGCATTACCTGGACCGACGACGACCAGAGAGAGTACGTCATTCCAGCGGCTTCCCATATCGTGGTGGCCTCTGGTGACCAGGTAGTGGCCGGTGAGCAGCTGACTTCAGGTCCTAAGAATCCTCAGCAGATACTGAGAATCCAGGGACGTGAATCAGTGCAGCAGTACCTCATTGAAGAAGTGCAGAAGGTGTATCGCTCTCAGGGCGTGACAATTCACAACAAGCACATTGAGGTCATCATCTCGCAGATGCTTCGAAAGGTCAGGATCGATAGTCCTGGCGATACGGAATTGCTACCCGGTGAACTGGTGGACCGGCAGCCGTATGAAGACATCAACGCCGGTATCTTGGCTGAGGGAGGCGAGCCAGCGACTGCTAGCCCGGTTCTCTTGGGCATAACTAGGGCATCGCTCAACATGGAGAGCTTCCTAGCGGCGGCGTCCTTCCAAGAGACCACGAGAGTACTTACAGAGGCGGCTGTTAATGGTGATGTCGATTACCTCCGAGGCCTGAAGGAGAACGTCATCATCGGTAGGCTGATCCCAGCCCGCCTGGACGGAACAGAAGAGGGACGCGAGTTCTTGGGTCTCGACGATGATCCAGAGCCGGAGCCAGTTGGTATTATGTCCAATCCTCTTGATGGGGATGGTATTGACCCGACTGGGATAGGCGGTGACGAAGTATCCCCGTCTGGATTTGGACTGCAAGATGTTGCAGAAGAAACACCGGTGGGCGACGACTAGACCCGTTTGAAAGATTGGCAACTTACTAAGGGCAGGCTAAGCAGCTTGCCCTTAGTAATATGCAAGATTTAGTGAATGCCTTGGGGGTGTAAGTCAACAGTCTGGGGGGCGCAGAGGCGGACCCGCAACATCCCAACCTACGAAGGTTATTAAGGCTGTTATAGTAATTAGCCCTGGGTGTCCTGAAATGTTGACCTGTCATTGGCCCCCTTGCTACACTCTGGGTACGTATGGATAATGTTTGGGCGGTTAGCTCAGTTGGCTAGAGCGCTACGTTGACATCGTAGAGGTCACAAGTTCGAGTCTTGTACCGCCCACCACGCATCTAAGTGATTGGAGTAGCAAATCCCCCCACTGCATCCCTAGTTACTAAAAAAGCGATATGCGTTCCACATCTGGAGAGGAGGAATCCTTGGCTGACCAACCTAGTGAAAAATCGATGAACCGAATGCGCACCATGGTTGATAAGTTTTGTGCGAAGTCGGGAACTTTTAAGCATCCTGGTGAGGGCATAACGGAATCAGTCATTCTAGGCCTGGCACAGAATGTGGATGAACTCGGCAGGCCGCTATGTCCGTGCAGGTTCTATCCGGACAAAAACGAAGAAGCCAAATTTCGCACTTGGATGTGTCCGTGCGATGATATGCAGATCTACAAGTACTGTCATTGAATGCTTTTCGTAACGGAAGAGGGTCTTCCGATAACGGAGCATCTGCCCGAGGAACACGAAGGCAGAGTAATGTACGGTGATATTAAAGACCCCACGCCTGATAAGGGCAGGGCATTGCGAAACAAGGCGGAAGAGCGCGAAATAGAGCGAAAAGAGCGTCCTTCTTAAATTACGAATTTGGATGCGGCATAAGACTTGGAGGTCTAAATGGCAGAACCAATAGTGGTTACAGATGCAAACTTTGAAGTAGAAGTTTTGCAGTCCGACATTCCGGTCCTGGTGGATTTTTGGGCAGAGTGGTGTGGGCCCTGCAAGGCGATTGCGCCTGTAGTAGATGAGCTAGCTAACGAATACGATGGCAAGGTTAAATTCGCCAAGATAGATGTAGATTCCAATCCTAAAACACCAATGACTTACGGAATCCGGGGCATCCCCGCAATGCTCATATTCGATGGTGGCAATGTGGCAAAGCAGGTAGTAGGCGCTGTGCCCAAGGCCTCCCTGAAGAAAAGCATAGATGAGGCCATTGGGGCCTAAGCTTATCGAATCAAAAATAGGCCTGTCGGCTGGGGTTATACACTTAACGCTACTGGCAGGCCTGTTATCTTTCTGAGTACTGGCGTTAGTCCATGCCAAATTTGGGGCGATAACGGTTGACCGGTTAGCAATCAGCAGCTAACATTTGATTAGGCCTATTGGCCTTTCGTTTCCACACAAGATGTGTACCGCGGCCCCGTGGTGTAGTGGTTTAACATGCAGCCCTGTCAAGGCTGAGATCGCCGGTTCGAATCCGGTCGGGGTCGCCAGCAATACTTTTTTGTTGACACTCATACGATATCTGGAAGAACGCTTCCAATTCCTTCACCGGCTTTATCGCAACCACCTGCCGGTCCTAGACCTTCACCTCTTCAAACAGCACCCTGGCCAATCGGTTCTTTTGTGCTTGGTCATCTTCTTGCCATCCCTGCTTCACACCTGTACTTCACTAGACAACTACGCACTCATGACCTCTTCTTCTCAACTTAAGGTCAAATGCCCTTGTTCATCCTCCACAAATTTCCCATCATGGACCATTCGAGTTACGACGGCGTCTATGCCTTGACGAGTGTCCTCCATAGTCGTTTGGATGCAATTGAGCAGCAGTTGAGCAAGGCGATTGACCTCGGCGTCCCTGATCTTGTCCACCGGTGTATTAACGATCTTGATGCTATTCATAATGAGGTCCTCGACCGCCTACCTGCATATCATATGAAACGCTTTGAGTGGCTATTAGAAAGACTTCAATCAATGCGAGATCCAGGGCAGGCAGAGCAGATCGTTGCCCAAGGAAGGCGAGCGATCAACAACAACGACATAGATGCGCTGAAGGCGGCCAGCCGTCAGCTTGTTTCCCTGTTACCCATCGAGGTTCAACAAGAGGCAACTCATGTGAATGTCGGCGGGACAATC
>Ga0209403_10000368_pt1 | contig 68696 bp, 48 predicted proteins | sample ArcticOcean_MG_C_8_FD_187440 | JGI IMG/M metagenome (GOLD analysis project Ga0209403, IMG submission 187440) | Marine microbial communities from western Arctic Ocean - ArcticOcean_MG_CB11_86 (SPAdes) (version 2) | ecosystem: Environmental > Aquatic > Marine > Oceanic | place: Arctic Ocean... | reverse complement strand
GTAAATATAATCAGTTAGTAAAATTGTTCCTTCCTCCAAATTTTGCCTAAGTTGGTCCAAAGTATAAGGCCCACATTTCTGATCATTTTTACTTATCCAATATTTCATATGAAACTGTTAGAATAATGAAATTAGGGAAAGCATTATAAATTTATGGCTTTATTATAATTACTTCTTACCTAAATTTTAGTTCAAATGCCTTTACTTGAAGTCGTAACGTTTGAGATGTTTACACTCTCTTGCCATTTGTTACGTCCCTTTGATAAGTTATAACATGCTAAAATCTCTAGCGACAATAAAGTATTATTTGATTGCATTGTTTTTGTCTGGAATTTGTACACTGTCGTTAGCCGAAGATCAAAAGAATCATGCCCTTAGCTGGGAAAATCAGGTCTCACTGATTGAAACCAATTACAAAAAAGATGTACGGCCATTGTTTGCAAAGTATTGCTTCCGGTGTCACGGGGAGAAAAAAAAGAAAGCCCAAATGCGTCTTGATCTTTTTGATGGGCGACTCCGCGACAAAAATCTTTTCCTGTTAAAAGAGATTCTGGAACAATTGCATGATCACGCTATGCCTCCCGAAGATGAACCTCGGCCAAGCGAGGGAGAATCTCATGCGCTGCAAACATGGATAAGGCAAGCGTTGGCCACAGCAGAAAAACGACCACAACAGAAAAAAGGATCGGCTCGTCGTCTTACTGTAACGCAATATAGGAACACGTTACGTGAGCTCCTTGGAATTGATGATGATCTGACGAAAACACTACCGCCTGATAGCGTTTCAAAGGACGGATTCCTCAACAATGAGCAGGCCATGCTACTAACACCACACTTAATCGAATCTTACTTTAGCATAGCAGAAAAAGCACTAGAAATAGCTATCGTCAATGAAGATTCAAAGCCCATCATCCAAAACTTTAAAGTCATTCTAGGTTCCAATATCAATCCCCAATCTCACAAGGATAAGTTGATACTTAATGGTGGAAGAATCTTGCCCAACCAGGATCTCAAAATAGCACAACAAATTCCAACAAAAGCATTTCCTTTCAAACCTTTCAGAATGAAAGATGAATTTGATTTTATTGAAGGTTATAAGGGAAACGGAACGGTCCGCGGCTGGCGCCATTTCAAAGGTATTCACCACGCGATCTTTGGAGTAATGATTGGATCGGGAGGAGGATTTAAGCAAAAAAATGCTTACCAAATGGTCAAGGAGGGACTTCTCTTACGCCCTGCCCTTCCAGGCATTCATTCTAACTGGTCTCCGGGGCAACCGCTGCCTTGGGGCCTCGCTCCAACACTATCTATTCCTGTACGAGAACTTCCTAAAAATGGTAATTTCCGTATCACTGTAGAAGCTGCTCGGCATCTTGATACAATCGCAGAAAGTGATGGGAATAATGTGAAGAATCGTTATCCAAAGCTCGGCGCCTACCTCGGGTTACGCCGCGACTGCGGAATCACATTGACCCAGATAGGAGAACCAAAAGCAGTCCTCTCAGATGATCTTAATAAATATATTTTTGCAGGGCCCATGAGCGAATTTCCAAGTTCCGAGCTCGAAAAAGGCAATGCGAATTATCTAGCAGGCCTGCATGAAATTGGGATTCGCAGCGAATTTACAGACGAACGCGAAATGCCACGTTTGCTGGTTCGTTCCATCGAGTTTGAAGGACCCTATTATGAAAACTGGCCACCAGATTCTCACAGAAATATTTTCATCCACTCTAAGGCAAAAAAAGGATCCGAAAAACATGCCCGTGATATTATTAAACACTTTCTAGAAAGAGCATTCCGACGCCCCCCAACGGATGAAGAAATCACTTCGATGAGCAAAGTTTGGAATGATTCATTTTCAAAAACCAAACACTTTCAAGATAGTATCAAAGATACTCTAATAGTCATTTTAACATCACCACAGTTTCTGTTTCTTATAGAAGAGAGTCAAGGCCCTCATGCGGAGCCGATTCACTCATTTGAGCTCGCTTCGAAGCTGTCCTATTTTCTTTGGAATGGACCTCCCGACAAAGCTCTTCTCAAGCTCGCTTCTCAAAGAAAAATGGTTACTGCCATAAAATCACAAACTGAACGAATGGTTCGCGATCAACGATTTGATAGATTCACGGAAAGATTTGTATCGGAATGGCTAAGCCTTGAAAAATTTGACGTCGTCGAAATGGACCATGGTCAGTTCCCCAAATTAACACCCTCTATGAAGAAGCAACTCCGCAAGGAGCCTATCGAAACAGTAAAATATTTATTCCAGAAAAACCTCCCCCTAAAGAAACTGATTCAATCCGACTTCATCCTAGCAAATGAAATGGTGGCCAGCTATTACGGGTTAGGGGATAAAACGGAATCAGGATTTGAATTTGTTTCATTAAATCACCAGAGCGCGTCATTAGGAGGCATTCTTACACAGGCAGCCATCCTAGCTGGCCTCTCTGATGGTCGTGAATCTAACCCCGTTAAACGAGGTGCGTGGCTGGCAAGAAAAATAATCGCCGAGCCGCCCGAAGATCCCCCGCCAAATGTTCCTGCATTACCTGAAGATAATAAAACCAAACTTACACTAAGAGAAAAACTCGAACAGCATCGGAACCAGAAAGGCTGCATGGAGTGTCACGCCAAAATTGACCCTTGGGGGCTCCCGTTAGAAGAATATGATGCGGGTGGATTATTTAAAGAAAACAAGACAGTTGATGTCCAGTCCACACTCCCAGATAAATCCAAAATATCCGGAACAAGTGATCTCAAGGATTACCTTGCCAAGGAGCGTATCGATCAGTTGGCTTTCAGCTTCATGAAACACTTATCTACCTATGCGATCGGAAGAAATCTCAGCTACCATGAAATTCAATACCTAAAGAAAAATAGTGGATCGTTAAATGAAGCGGGGTATCCGGTTCTAGATATTTTGCAGTTTATTGTTCAAAGTCCAATCTTCCTCGAAAAATAACATTCAATGCATCAAAGCTTAAAAACAGTAAATAATAGCATTAATGCTATGTTAGAAATGTGGTTTTTGACCTTTGTTCAAGTACGTCCTATAATATATTAAATCGCGTCAATTCACTCCATTATCACCTTAATGCCTGACACATTTAAACTTGATCGCCGAACCGTCCTGAAGGGCATTGCAGGAACGATTCTGCCGTTACCGGTTCTGGAAGTGATGGGAGAAGAGGTATTAGAAAAAGTACCACGTCGGTTCTGTGCGCTTTACACCGCTAATGGTATGTCACTGCCAAAAAGTTCGCATGGCATTGACGATTGGAGTTGGTTTCCTAGGGCGGAAAAGGACGGTAACTTCGTCTTAGGAAAGTCCACTGAACCTTTGGAACCTTTCCGGAACAAGCTGAGCTTTCTTGGCGGCCTTTATCATGGGAACGGACCCAAGAATGATCCGCACGTATGCTCAGACATGTGGCTGACAGGAGCACCTTTGCAAAACCCTCAGCCCGGAAAGTTCAATTCCGTAGGACTGGATCAAGTCGTCGCGCTACACACGAAAAAATATTGCAGACAACCTTCTCTTGTCCTTTCCGTGGATGCTGGAACTGGTTACGTTTCCAGAACTGGAACAATTTCTTACAATCTTGAAGGAAAGCCTATTCCTGCCGAGAACAATCCAAGGCAAGTCTTTGACAGACTATTTCGTGGTGATCAAGCTTCACTTAAAATACAACGCGATCAACTTCAGAGAAGAATCAAGTTAGTAGATGCTGTTCTAGAAAATGCTCGGGCATTGAACAGAAGGCTTGGCCGTTCAGACCGCGACAAAATGGACGAATACCTCACAACTCTCAGCGAAGTTGAAGCTCGCCTCATCGCTTCGGAAAAATGGATTGATATCCCCATCAAAAAACAAGACTACTCGCATCTTAATCTTGAAGTGACCTCTGAAGGAGAGCCTAAGGATTATTATCGTAACATGTTCGACTTGATCACATTGGCATTCGATGCGGATATCACGAGGAGCGTTAGCTTCATGATGAACCGCGAAGATGGCATGGGAATCAGTGATACGTTCCCACGTAAATTAGGTATCAAGAGTACTCATCACAGTCTTTCTCATGCTCAGGACAAGAACGGCCAACTGAACTTTGCTAAATACGATAAGTTCCTCAGTGAACAGCTAGCCTATTTCTTTGGAAGGATGGAAACATATAAGGATGCCAAAGGCAGCTTGCTGGATAACACTATCGTTCTATATGGCAGTGGAGCTAGCACCACTCACCTGTCAAAAAATCTACCAACTCTAATTGCTGGAGGAACAAATATGAAGCTCAAGCATGGTCAATACATAAAGAAGGGAGACACACTAATGTCCAATGTGTTTTTAAGTATTCTACAATCAATGGATATCAGAGAATCTGCCTTTGCTGACAGTACTGGAGCCTTGTCGGATTGGATATTTCCAGTCTGACATGAATTAATATAAGTATTTATGTTTGGTTCCTATGCCAAATAAGTGTTAAATTATCGAACTAACGGACATTATAAATTTAATGAATCTATCCAGAAGAAAATTCCTCAAAGTTAACGGTGCGGTTCTTACCTTGCCTTTCATGCCTTCGCTTGCTGCTGCGACCAAGAAAGGGACAAAACCATCAAAGAAACTGGTCATGATGTATATCCCTAACGGGATCGTGCGGAGAGGTTTCTTTCCTGGTGAAGAAACTGCAAACTTGCCAGGTTTTGTTGGGGGTTTTAATGCTGATAAGACTAAGAACAATGTTCGAAAGGAAAACAGCCCGGGAATCTATCCACTTGAGTTAACCTCAACAATGCAACCGCTCAAGGAGCACACAAAGGACGTTACTCTTGTGACTGGAATTGATCGGACTTTCAAAAATGGCCAGGACGTTCATGCGCAAGGAGCCTCATGTTATCTGACCAGTGTTTCCCCAGAACAGGCTGCAGAAAAAGGCATGAAGTACCCGAATGGCAGAAGCCTCGATCAGGTCATTGGTGATCATGTTGGGCAATCAAGTGTTTTCAAGACACTCGAAATTAGCTGTAACGGATTTACTAAACCTAAGGAAGGCATCTATTTTAACAACATTTCCTGGTACGGGCCTGATAAAATTGCCCCTTCAATCAAAGATCCCCAGAAACTCTATGAACGACTCTTCATGGCGGACTCCTATCAGACTCACTTGACTGAGATCACTGACCTTGTACTTGAGGATGCCAAATCACTGTCAAGGAAGCTCGGCCGTGAAGATAAAGAAACGCTCGGTGAATTCATGGAAATGATACGGAATATTGAGATCCGCATCGCCAAACAAAAGAAAATGATTTCTGATGCAGATATTCTTATTCCTAAGGACCAAATCTTACCCAGAGGTGAGTACATTAAGCTTCAAGCTGATCTGATGCTTCTAGCCTTTCAAATGGGCATCACAAACATCAGTACCTTCATGATAGGTCCTGAAAGATGGGATGCCACATTATTATATGAAGGTGTTTTCGATAAACCTGTCCAACACCACAACATGACGCATAACCAAAAAGGGGATGGTTGGAAAGGAGTACAGAAGATCGACATTTTCCACATGGAGCAATATGCTTACCTCATATCGAGGATGAAAGAGCTCAAGGAATCTGATGGAAGCTCGATGCTCGACAACTCTATAGTTACTTATGGCGCTGCCTTGGGTGATGGAGCAACGCACCAGTTCTTTGATCTTCCATTCATAGTTGCTGGAAAGGGTCAGGGCCAAATCAAGCAAGGAAAATTCATTCAGTGTAAGAGCGGAACCCTAAATTCCAATATGTGGTTGTCACTGGCAAAGCTTATGGGTGTCGAAATGGATGCGTTCGCTGACAGTTCCGGAGTCATCTCTGACTTGTGGGCATAAGATAATTCCCCGATGCAAAGAGATAAATACAAAATCAGGTGCCTCCTGGTGCCTGTCATCTCTTTGATGATCAGCATCCATGTGCAAGCCAATGAATTTGATTCATTTCTGAAACCTTTCTTTTCGCAGAACTGCACAAAGTGCCACGGGGATAAGAAGGTGAAAGGCAAGGTCAACCTTAAGGAAATACAAAGCCTTGAACAGTTCATGGGCAAACCCGAGATGATCAAAGAAATGATCGAAGTGGTCGATGCGATGGACATGCCACCTGAAGATGAGCCTGCTCTAGCTGATGCCGATAGAACAAGACTGGTCAGCTCTCTTAAAAATATTCTCAAGGCCTCAACGGCTGGAGAACATAAGGAAGATTCTTATCTGCGAAGGCTTAACCGGTTCCAGTACAATAATACAATCAAGGATCTGTTCGAATTAAAGAATGATGTCTTCAATATTCAGGAAAAACTGATGACCAGACATGATAATTACATTCTCAATGAAAAGGTACCTGACACGGTCAAAGTTTCCTGCCTATCTCTACGTAAAGAAGGAGGAATGAAAAATGTGGATCCTTTTCCACAAGACCTACGCGCAGAGCATGGCTATGATAACCAAGCAAACCAACTGACATTATCACCTCTCCTTCTTGATTCATTTCTTAAACTCAGCGTATCCATTTTAGAGAGTCCAGATTTCAATGACGGTTCCGTTGCTATATGGAACGAGTTCTTCAAGGCTCCGGATGCCAATAATAATCCTTTGGATGAAATCAAAAAACGCCTCGGTCCATTCATGAGAAAGGCTTTTCGCGGCCCAATCGATCAGGAAACACTGGGCAGGTACGCTAATTATGGGCTTCAGAAAATGAATGCTGGCTTATCCTTCACTGAGGCCATGAAAAAGACGGCTTCCGCGGTCCTCTCCTCTCCAAAATTTCTTTTCCGTTATGGGCATAATAGTGATCAGAAAGATCCTTTCGTAATCGCATCGGATCTTTCGTTCTTTCTCTGGGCAAGCGGTCCAGATGATGAATTGTTAAATCTTGCAGAAAAAGGGAAATTGCAAAGTCCAGCCTCAATGATGCAAGCAGTGGACCATATGTTCAAGAGTCCAAAAATTGAGAGGTTCCTCGACACTTTTCCTTCTCAGTGGATGCAACTCGAGAATGCATTGGCAGCGACGCCCGACCCAGGCAAAGCAAGATTATTTAGTATAGATAAAAACAATCCGGCCAGTCTGCAGATGGTTTTAGAGCCCCTGCTTCTATTCGACACTGTTTTCATTGAAAATAGACCAGTTATCGAACTCATATCGCCAAATTTCAGTTACCGCAGTGAATTCCTTAAAGATTGGTACGAATCAGATCTCAGGCCTCCTAACTTTGATGCTTCAATAATTATTGAAGAGAATCATTCAAAGGACATTCAAAGAAAACAATTATCTGACAAGATCAACACTTCTCAGAAAGATCTTGAAGCACTTATTAATCCCATCAAGGATAGGTTACTAAAGAAGAGGCGACAACTCGCAGGAACACAGAAACCCATTGATCTGATGCCATTTGCAGCTTGGGAATTTAATGGGGATCTCAAGGACTCGGTAGGATCCCTGGACCTGACAAATCATGGAAAGATCAGATTCGATGGAGGAGCAGCGATCCTTCAAGGCGGTGCTTACCTTCAGAGCAAAGGCCTGCCCATGGACCTCGGAGCCAAGACCCTGGAAGTTTGGTGCAAAGTTCATAACATAGACATGAAGGGTGGGGGTCTCATGGGGATTCAAGGCCCTGGGGACCTCTTCGATACTATTGTCATTGGTGAAAGAAAGAACAGACACTGGATCTCAGGCAGTAACGGTTTCGCACGCACACTTGATTTTCCTGATTCCTTTCCAGAGAAGAATGCAAACGAAGGACTTCATCTTGTCATGGTTTACAAGGAAGATGGTACAACCGCCCTTTATCGTAATGGTCAGCCATATGGGAAACCATTCAAAAAAGGTATCGCTAAGTTTCCAAAAAATCAAAGTTCCGTGATTTTTGGCACGCGCTTCAAGGACAAGGGTCCCCTCGACGTCACACTGGCTAGGGCACGCTTTTACAATAGAGCTCTTAGTGCAGAAGAAATTGCTGCTTCAAGTAGTGGATTGAACTTATTTGTCTCTGAAAAACAATTACTGCAAGTACTTACTGTCGCACAAAAAGATAAGAGAAATTCTTTAAATACAGTTATCAGTGAGTCCGGAAATGCATTGAAAAAAATTCCAAATAATGCTGATCCAAATAAAGCACGTCAGGAAATTCAACGCCGTTACGATGATGAAATTCGTAAGAAATTATACTCTCAAACATTCCAAAGAGTCGCCGCCTCAGACCCGCGTTATGGTGGAATCATTACCAATGCTGCAATGTTAAGCATGACTTCGGGGCCCAAAAGAACGCACCCCGTTGCACGTGGAGCCTGGGTACTTGGCGTTGTGTTCAATGATCCTCCTCCTCCTCCTCCCAATGATGTGCCACCTCTCAAAGAAGAAGAAAATGAAAAAAATCTAACTATCAGAGAAACTTTTGCAAAGCACAGGGAAAATCCTGACTGTGCTGGCTGTCATTCGAGGATAGATCCGCTAGGTTTTGCACTGGAAAATTTCGATATCACCGGAAGGTGGAGAGATAAATACGAAAATGGACGCGATGTCGATATGAGCGGCAAATTAGTTAGGAAACACGATTTTAAAAGTATTGTCGAATTTAAGAAATCCCTTTCCAAGGAAAATAAACGCATAGCAAAAGCGTTCATAGGCCACCTGCTAAGGTTCTCACTTTCGAGGGAACTTAGTCCCTCGGATTCATTGGTAATCGATCGTATCTTAGAAGAAACGGAAAAAGATAATTTCAAAATCCAATCACTGATCAGAGCCGTAATATTGAGTGAGAGCTTTCTTCAATCTTAAAGGCTGTAAAAATTATAACACATTGGCATGAAACTCTTTAAGTTATGGAATTCATTTTTAATTTCCCTTGTGATTTTTTTATCAGAATCAATCGCAAATGAATCCACAGTGACCGCGGTATTCAAAAATGACGCAACGTATAAAGGAACAGATGATACTTTTGTGAGAAAAGGAAGTAGCTTTTCTGGAGGAATGTCAAACTTCGGAAGATGTCCAACTATCGAAATGAACGAACAGACGAGACTAGGATTGATTCGGTTTGATGTGTCCTCACTGTTCAAAAAATATATTAAAATCAATTCTGTCACCCTCAGACTCTTCAGTAAGAACGCTCCCAAAAGCGGCGGCATTTCCGCGCACAGACTCAACATTGCCAACTCGGCTTGGCGCGAAGGTGGTAATTGTGGAGGCACGGTCATTGGAGGAAATCGTCACGAAGTGACGTGGTTCCATCTTGCAGATTATGGAGGGTTCCCATCACCACCGCCTAGCTGGGCCAGCAGAACAGCAGGGCCAGCAACGGTAGGTGTAGATTATGATGAAAAGGCTCTTGGTTTAACCAGTAATAAATCATCAAAAGAAAATACCAGATTCGACATTATTTTTGATGGTGATCTGAATGGTCTTATCAATGATTGGGCCCTCGCAGCGCCAATTAACGAACTACGTGATAGGGGTGGAAACCCTTCTTGGACAGCTGATTGGAATTGGACACAGCCAGCAGCAGAAACAGCTAACGAAGGCATTTTACTGAAGGGCACAAATGGAACAGTCCACGTTTTTCACAGCAGCGAAGCCGAAAATCCTGAACTGCGGCCACAACTCATTGTGACTTATCGGCCGAGAACAAAAAGTTAATCTGTATCCGAAAATTTGTTCTTGAGTTCTAAAACTTTTTTGCTTAGAATACAACTCATTGGATATGAGTTATTTGCGTATAGTATATTTAGTTTTATTGAGTTCTTTTTGTTTTTTAAACCAGTTATTAATATCTGCCACAATTGTGCCGATTGGTGTTGATGAAGAAACGAACGATGCCTGGAGATCATCGGATATCCAAAAACCATATGGTGACGAAGATAACATTTATGGAACAGATGGGTGGTTGATCGCTCAGTATCCTGATGGAGATGAGAACAATAAGCTACAACCTCCATACGCAGAAATAACAATTCTTGGAAAAGGTTATGAGGGTGTCGGTGCGGAACAATATCAAGCCAAATTCGATGATGTTACCCAGACAGGAACAGGCGATGTTCCCGATCTCGTCTGTGGTGATTACTGGGCAAACTCTGGCCCGACAGGTACGATTGATGATTTTTTTGAGATTACTCTTACAGAAGATACTAGTTTCCGACTTGGTGTCATTACGGACACGACCCCTGAAGGTCCTCCAGGACTCATCTGGGAAGCATCCAGATCAGTTAAGCTAAGTGGACCAGACGGCATCGAATCGGATCTTGTTGATGCAGTAGGAGCAGACGAGGAATGGCGAGATGCGGATGTTGATTATGTTATCTTTGATATTAGCGGAAATGCTGGAGACGTATTCATCGTTGCTGGAGAACAGGATGAAAGGTGGCAAGCTAATGCACTTGGAGGAATATTTTTCGATCCTCCATTTTCAAAAAGTTTTGAAATCACTCAAATAATTCGAGATTCAGATACCGAATCAATCACTATTGAATTCAGCTCCTCGGCAGGTGCAGTATACGGTATTGATGCTTCTTCCGATCTGATCACTTGGGATGAACTTGATGATGGAGTCATTGGGGAAAAAGATAAAACTGAATTCGTCGACAATTTTTTAGCGCCAGAAAAGAAAAGTGACCAACTCTTCTATCGTGTTCGAAAATTAGAGTGAAGGAATAACTCCACAGTCTGTTTACTTCTTCATAAAACGAAGAACTATATCTTTAAGGCTATAATCAAACACAACAATTAGGCATGACAATCCTTACATGGCGGAACCTATTACTGTTTTGCCTCGTGTGTATTCTTTCTACAGCTCATCAGCTAGCCACAGCAATAACTGTAGTTTTTAAAAATGATACAGATTATCAGGGCACTGATGATACTTTCGTCAGAAATGGGAGTACATTCGCAGGCGGGATGTCAAATTTCGGAAAATGCGCATATATAGAAATCAACGCCGAAACAAGGCTCGGACTGATCAGATTTGATGTCTCATCAATTAAAAAAAATACGTTCAAATCAATTCTGTTACTCTAAGACTATTTAGTAAGAACGCTCCACAAAACGGAGGCATCTCCGCACACAGACTCAACATTGCCAACTCGGCTTGGCGTGAAGGTGGAAATTGCGGAGGCACTGTTTTCGGAGGAAACCGTCACGAAGTGACATGGTTCCATCTCGCAGATTATGGTGGATTGTCAGCAAAGCCAAGCTGGGCCAGCGGAACTGCAGGACCAACAGATGCGGGAATCGACTATGATAATGAAGCTCTAGGTTTAACAGATAACTTAGATTCAAGTGAGGATACAAAATTTGACATTGAATTTGATGGTGACCTGAATGGCCTGATAGATGATTGGTCCCTTTCAACTCCAATCTCAGGTCTCCTTGATAGAGGAGGAAATTCATGTTGGACATCCGATTGGAACTGGACTCAGCCAGCACCAGAAACTACCAATGAAGGTATCCTATTAAAGGGTTCTGAGAATACACTTCACATTTTTCACAGTAACGAAGCAAAAGATAAAGAACTGCGACCGCAACTTATAGTCACTTATTCCTCAACCTTCGAAATCATTAAGATAATTCGGAATCCAAATACCGGATCTGCAATGATTCAATTTAGTTCCTCGCCAGGTGAAGAATATGCTGTTGATGCTTCATATGATCTTAATATATGGGAAGAACTTGATGATGGCGTCATTGGGAAAAAAGACAAAACTGAATTCGTAGATGATTTCTTGGCACCAGAAAATAAAGGAGGAGAGCTATTTTATCGTGTTAGAAAATTATAACACTGTAGTGAGCCAAATTACCTTAGGTATTTATTTAATGAAAAACACTACCTTACCCCGTTCCAAAGTTTCCCACAGTTTACAAATCGTAAGGGATCAATTTAATTGAATATTGGCCTGATTAAAACAAATATAATATTATCATTACTAATATTCCTCCATACATCCGCCTTCTCTGTCGGTTCACCTTCTTTGTCGTTCTTTCCTCTTTTGCCGAAGTTGCCACCTTTGCCGCGGCGCCTTCCGACTTCGACCAAGTGCTGAAACCATTTCTGAAACAGAACTGCATCCGCTGTCACGGGGAGAAAAAACAAAAAGGCAAGCTTGCTCTCCACGAGGCGCCATTTGATTTCGCAAAGACTGAAACTTCAGACTTGTGGCTTAAGATTCTTGAGCAATTAACGACTGGAGACATGCCACCGCCTGACGAAGAAGAGCAGCCAAGTGATTTGGAACGAAACGCGATAATCGATTGGATCGATAAGCAACTGCTAACGTCGGGCTCGGGAGAGGCTTATCGCAAAAAGCTGCTCGCACCCGAATACGGTAACTGGGTGAATCACGAAAAGCTTTTTTCCGGCGAAATCAAAACTCTACCCTTTTCGCCCCCGCGGCTCTGGCGGTTCAGCACAGAGATTTTTACGCACAAAGGCTTTGGCAATGCGAAAAGCCCCTACAGTTACGTGACCTCGGAGCGAGGAATTCGCGACTATGCAGCGATGTCGGTGGCGGATCAGAGCACGGTACAGATGGTGATGATCGTAGCCGATTCGTTCCTCGCGGATCGGGAAAAACGCGGTGATTTCGCGAGATTTGCAGATGATCAGCCTGTGCCAGAGGAGCAGGTGCTTCGGGCGGTGATCAGACGGGAGCATCTTCGAGTGATCGGGCGCGAGCCAACGGATAAAGAACTTGAAAAGTATCTGACTTTTCTCAAACAGAGCATTAAAACCGGTGGTAATCTCGCCGGACTAAGAACGACGATTAAAGCGATCTTTCTTAGTCCTGAATCGATCTACCGAATGGAATTCGGTTTAGGCGAGTTGGATGAACACGGGCGCCGACATTTGTCACCGAATGAGTTGGCACATGCGATCACCTACGCATTGACGGATCACAGACCGGACCGGAGTCAGTTCATTCAAGAAGTGGTGCAAAAGGGCGAGCTGAAAACAAAGGAAGACGTGGCTCGTCTCGTCCAGCAATTGCTGGACGAGCAACTCACACCAGGGCACTGGTGGCGAAAGGATCTGCCGCGGATCATGCGATTCTTTGACGAGTTCTTCGGCTTTCATCGTGCCGGAACGGTGTTCAAAGACAACGATCGGCAGCGCACAGAAAAGATTCCGCAATGGAACACGGATATGTTAATTCACGACGCACGCATGCTAATTGAGCATGTATTGAAGAAGGACAAAGACGTCATCGCCGAGTTGTTGACCACAAATGAGTATTTTATCGCGCATCCGGGCGACAATAAGTATGCCCGAGAGCATTACGAGAAGGTAGTCGATGAGATCACGGATCCTGGTTATGTTGAAGCGAAGGTTGAGAAGCGCCGGGAGCAGATCAAGCAGGATTTCAATTTTGAGAACATGCCGGAAAAGGCCATGCGTGCGCTGGAAGATGCGCGGCGAGATGCGGAGAAAACGGTCGCAGTATATAAGGCATCGCTAGACAAAGAAATCTATCGTCATCCCAGTTATCCGTTTTCGACCAAGGGGCGCGGCATTGGCGATCTGCTTTATATTGAGCCCTACAATTTTCCGAGTAACGGTCGACACGGAGAACAAAAATGGGACTGGCCACTGGAGCAACCGCTGGAGATGCCCAAGGAACAACGAGCAGGTTTGTTGACGCATCCAGCGTGGTTGGCAGCGTATTCGCTAAATGAAGATAACGATCCGATTCATCGCGGTATCTGGGTATATGAGAGATTGCTGGCCGGCGTACTCGGCGACGTGCCCCCGGACGTAGATGCAGCCGTGCCAACCGACCCTCACAAAACACTCAGGGAACGGATGAAGCCGTTACGGGCCGAACGTTGCTGGAAATGTCATCGCAAGATAAATCCGCTCGGCGAACCGTTTGAGGTCTTTGATGATTGGGGCCGATATCGAGCCCATCACTATTTTGATGAGAATGGTGAAATCTATACGCGGCGCGACAGCCAATTTGACGGCAAGCTAAAGGAGGGAAAACTCACGACCCGCGAAGTCAACGCAGCCGGAGCAATTGCGTTCTCAGGCGATCCTAAGGTTGATGGTGTAGTAAAGGACGCGGTCGAGATGATGCATCGGTTAGGGCATTCGGCCCGCGCGCGCCAGTCGTTTATTCGGCATTTGTTCCGCTATTTCATGGGCCGAAATGAAATGCTCAGTGATTCAAAAACATTGATCGAAGCCGAAAAGTCCTATATAGATAACGGCGGCAGTTTTAAAGCGCTCGTTATATCATTATTAAGTTCGGATTCCTTTTTATACAGACGATAATCGCACCTTTTTATGATCTACAAAAGACGAAAATTTCTTCGGAACCTATCCCTTGGCAGCAGTTCTCTCGCCATGGCACCATTTCTTCAATCCATTCAGGTCCATGCAGCTGGAAATGAGGCCGCCTTACCAAAACGATTCGTCTTTGTAGTAAAATCATCCGGTATCGACAAGTTTAACCTAGTTCCTCATGGTCTAACCAACCATTTTGTGGATGAAAAAAACGGCGAGAAGCTTGGTAACAGGTCACGACGGGAAGGCGCCTTGGTAAATGTCTCGCTAGCTGCACATAAGTTGCCCGACAAACTGTCAGTTCTGGAGAATTTTAAGGATCGCCTGACAATCATTCAGAGTCTGTCCGGTGTTGGCTTCAGAGGTGATCATACTAAGGGGTTCGGGACCCTTTCACTTCACGATTCGGAAAAAGTCGCCGTTGCACCGACGCTCGATTGTCTGCTCGGGCAGCATCTCTCTACCGGACCTTATCCAATGTACGGGATGGCGATGAACGGGAGATTGCTCGGGAACGATAAGCCAGAAGATACCTACTGTTATCCGAATCTTTCAGCCTACGGACCCGCGAAGCCGGTCGCTTATCAGGGTTCGCCACGAAAAGCATTTTTCGAACTCTTCGGCGCAGCCGTCGCAAGCCCTGAGCAACTGGAAAAGAAACTCTCTCTCAGCGGCAAACTCATGGATTTCCTGACTGAAGATGCTCGGCGAGTCGAGAAACAACTATCCGGAGATGACAAAGAACGGTTTGCTCTTTATATGGATTCGTTCGATTCGCTACGAAAGATCGAAGAGAAGAAAGCCGCGCTCACGGACCGGATTCAAAAACACGCGCCGAAACTGACAGATCGCTTCGATTCAATCGCGCCATCTGTGCGAATCGAATCGCACTTTGAAATCGCGTCCGCTGCTCTGATTGCCGGCCTGACGAACGTAATTACTCTGCGTCCTGACACGTTAGGCGTGAAGTATTCTGAGCTTAAACTCTCGAATTCTGTCCACGCCATTGGCCACCTGCAGGAAAACAAAACGTCCAACGGCTGGACCGGACATCAGGCGCGGATGGAAATCGAAAAGCTGCATCTGAAACAGATCGCAAAAATGGCGACGAAATTTGCCAGCATTCCGGAAGGGAATGGCTCGATGCTCGACAACACGATGATAGTCTACATGTCGTGTTCATCAGGCGACCATCACTGTGGCGGTCATGATTGGCCGTTCGTTCTATTGGGCGGTATGGGCAACAAGCTGAATATGGGAAGGTACGTTGAGTACCCCAAGTATGGCAGCAAAGGCCACCGCACGGTTGGCAACTTTTACCTTTCCCTGATGCGGGCCGCCGGAATGAAAACCCCCGAAACCTTCGGGCAACCAGACGCCACTCTCAAAGATATCGATTTGAAGGGACCGCTGGAGGAATTGATGGTGGGCTAAATAAAACCGATTTACCGATATGAATCCGAATCATTCGTAAACTCTAAACCGCCTCACTTCGCCCCTACTTAGAAATGATGAGTTCTTAAGTTTATGAGAAGTTCTTTTTCAAAGTTACTCAGGATTAAGATCCGTTGAGCACCCTGGCTCCTGGGGGATCTGGTATACCCCGTCCCTGACAACAGCAGGGAAACGAAAATACTCTCTGAGGTGGGGAATATATTCCAAAAAATATTTTCCGTGTCCAAGTGCAATATGATTAAAAAAGACCAAATGATGATGAATCTGGCCCATATCCCCTACATGAGGTATGACCTTAACAGGGTACTTGGTAGAGAGAATAGACACTGCTAAGTACTCACTGATTCCTGCGAGCCTAGTGCAATCGGCTTGGACTACACCGACCGCTTCAGCTTCAAGAAAATTTTTCCATATAATCCGGTTGCTTACTGCCTCACCAACAGCCACTGGAACAGGGCTAATAGCTTTCGCAATTTTCTGGTGAGCGAGAATATCATCTGGTTGTGTAGGTTCCTCTACCCAGTAAGGGTCCATTTTTTGGAGTTTATCACAAACCTCCAAGGCCTTGGGCAGTGACCATGCCTGATTCGCATCAACCATAATCCTCGCAGAGTCACCCACTGCTTCACGTACCAAAGTGGCTCTTCTTATGTCCCGTTCCGGTTCAAGAGAACCAACCTTAAGCTTCATTGCGGTAAAGCCCTGATCCATTGCTTTGCGGGCATTTTCCATTATCCGTTCATCGCTATATGCAAACCACCCAACGGACGTGTCATAACCGGGATATCCTTCATTGAGTAGACCCTCCCTGTCCTTTCTTGTCGGTAGTTTTTCTTTCAAAATGGCAAGAGCCTCATCAGTGGTGAGGACCTCCTCAAGGTAAGAAAAATCGATTAGTCCAATAACCTCATTAGGTTTCAGATCCAGAAGTAATTTCCACAAAGGAACTCCGCGCGATTTGGCCCATAAGTCAAAACAGGCATTGGTAATGGAGGCCAAAGCAAGATGAATAACGCCCTTATGAGGGCCAAGCCACCGGATCTGGTGATGCTCAGCAATGGAACGCTGGAACGCTCCAAAATCAGACATCAACTCCTCAATTTCCTTACCAATGAGCGGCTCTGAAAGTAATTTAATTGCAGAACTGACTAGGTCAGTGCCTCCGCCAAGGGTATATGCAATGCCCGTCCCAGAGCATTGTGGATCCGAAGTAATGAGTTGAGTAACACCGTACCCGTATTGAGGATCTTTGTGAACGGCATCAGACCCGGCTCCGTCCAACAGATCAAACCTACGATCCTCGGCTCTTATCTCTTTAATGACGGTTTCCACGTAACCTATTTTTAATTAGCCAAGTTGTAATTGGGAGGCTCAATGCCCAACAAATACCTGCGGAAAAAATCCTTTCGCCTTCGGTCCCCGTGCCGGCCTCCACCACCATGCCCTCCACCGGGAACAACAATCATATCAAAGTCCTTATTTGCCCTAATGAGTGCATCAGCAAGCCTGAGCGTTGATTCTGGTGGCACATTCGTATCCAACTCACCAACGATCAAAAGCAAACGCCCGCGCAACCGATGGGCATTATCAATATTGGATGATGTTGAGTAATGCGGTCCTACCGGATATCCCATCCACTGCTCATTCCAAGAAGCCTTGTCCATTCTATTATCATGACAGCCACAGGATGACACCGCGACCTTATAAAATTCGGGGTGAAATAGTAGTGCTCCAGTCGAACTTTGGCCACCAGCTGATCCTCCATGAATACCTACTCTTGAAATATCATACCATGTGTTCTTTTTAGCGTAGGCCTTATGCCACAATATCCTGTCAGGGAACCCGGCATCTTTAAGATTCTGCCAGCAAACATCATGGAAGGCCTTGGACCGGTTCGCGGTTCCCATACCATCAATTTTTACTACTACAAATCCCATGTCCGTCCAGGAAGAAAAACGCCTCCCAGCACTGAATTGTTTAGGAACATAGGAATCATGAGGGCCCGCATACATGTCCTCTATGACCGGATACTTCTTATTTGGATCAAAGTCCTTGGGCCTAGCCACGATGCCCCAGATACCCGTTTCCCCATCGCGACCATTGGCCCTGAAAACTTCAGGAGCCTTCCATCCACTCGCTTCAAGTTCGGTAATATCTGCCTTTTCAAGTTCACATACAAGGCTCCCGTCCGAGACGCGTCGCAAATTATGGACCGGTGCCATGTCTACGCGAGAATATTGATCGATGATATATTTGCGATCAGGAGAATAGATAATGTTATGCCAGCCATTGCCCTCAGTGAGGGTCGTGAATCCCGATCCATCGAAATTGACCCGGTAATAGTGCATAAGATAAGGGTCCTGCCCCTTATTTAGGCCCGAGGCTCTGAACCATATCTGCCTCTTATCCTTATCAATCGAGTCCACATAGCGAACAACGAACTTACCCTTGGTGATCTGATTCTTGGTCTTGCCTGCCTTAACATCAATCAGATAGAGGTGCCGCCAGCCATCTTTTTCCGAAAGGTAAATGATTTCATTTGTCTTATCCAACCAATTGATCAAGGGAACCCCAAGATCCTTTGGATGCTCTGTCCATATAAAAGTCTCGGCAACCTCATCAATGATATTGCGGAATTTTCCAGTAAATGTATCCACCTCAATGACACGAAACCGTTGATGGCCACGATCAATTTTCTGGTACCTGAAGTATCTGCCATCCTGAGTCCATTTTAGTCGGGGTTCCCTGAAATCAATGATGCCGACTTCGGGTTTTGTATGGGTTTTCTTTTCAAGATCGAAATGATTCAGTTCATGAGCAGTAAACTTATCCCCAGGCAATGCATAGCGGCGAGTACGAAGGTTAGCTCGACCACCGTCCTTGGGAGATGATTCAACCAAGTGAACGTTTCCTATAGCTCCTGGCTGCACTCGGAAAACAAAAAGGTTCTTTGAATTAGGTCCCCAGTAAGGGGCCTGGTAGGAGTTTCTATCCTTGCCATCCTTACTTAACTGAATTTCCTCCTCTCCTTTCGTTGCGCGTATAAAGACATTATGGCCACGAACGAAAGCTCTCCAATTACCGTCAGGAGACATTTCCCTGCTCGGCCTGTAGGACCTGGGCTTTCGCCCTTTGTTATTGTTGGAATCTTTTGTTTCAGATCTTCTCTCCTTGGTTACATTTTTAGGTTTTTTAAGTTGAGTCAGTTCATGGGTCTTGAGTTCACAAATAAAGAACCGCCCAAAGGCACGGAAAGAAACCGTGTTATTATTTAAGTCAAAACTCAGTTCATCGATTGGAAGTTTATTCGCCTCTACTTGATTTTGACTAATTTTGGACAATGAGGCTGCCAACTTTTTATGATCAAAAGCCAGACGACGCATGCCTTTAGTCATATCAACCAGAATAAATTCGCGTTGCCCTTTAGCCAAGTCATTGCGGTACCAGAAATGTGACTTGTTCTCGGACCACTGAGCATTGATCCGGCTCTTGTAAACATTACCTTTCGAAATACCAGTAAAGATAAAGGAAATCCATATGAAAACTGAAGCCTTAAGGACAAATGATAAAATTAAACGACAAAATGTTTTCATGAATTATTGAATAAAAATTATCTGAAATTGACCCTAAGGCAATACACAAAACTTTGTTATTCCTACAATAACTCAAAAGAAAGGCGAGGGCGGGAATCGAACCCGCGAATACCGGTTTTGCAGACCAGCGCATTACCACTTTGCTACCTCGCCATTTGCCCGAAGCGTAATCGGTTTCGCCTCGTGAGGCGAGCAAGTTAGATATCCTTAACTATGATGACTGTCAATCCCCTGAAAAAACTTTTTCACTAATGATATTATTTAAGCAATGCTTATAAATTCCCAGATTTAATTGCATTTTGATTTCCTGAAGACTTTATTTTGAAGGTACAAATACATTATAATAGAATAAATCAATCTACTGCATCTTCCGTCAGTAGATTTTAAATGATTCATGCGAGCGCTAATTCAAAGAGTAAGAGGAGCTTCTGTTTCTATTGGGAAAGAGCCTTATAGCAAAATTGGAACTGGCCTTCTTATTTTACTTGGAATTGAGTCTGCCGATACAGAAGAGGATGTATTGTGGCTAACAGGCAAAATCTCAAAGATACGAATTTTTGATGATGGGGCCGGGCAGATGAACCTTTCATTATCAGACATCGGTGGCGAGATGCTGGTCGTGAGCCAATTTACGCTGCACGCAAATACCAAGAAAGGAAACCGCCCATCCTTCATCAGAGCAGCCAGGCCAAAGCATGCAATACCTCTTTATGAAAAATTTATTTCTGAAATGGAAACGGTAATTGGAAAGCCTGTATCAACAGGGGAATTTGGAGCTTCAATGCAAGTCTCTCTCACGAATGATGGCCCTGTAACAATATGGATTGATTCTAGGAACCGGGAATAGATTCTGTATCTTCAGATGCTTCATCAGGTTCTTCATCAGGTTCTTTTTTGAGTCGCGGCTTTAACCGTATAGCTGTTCCACAATACATACACCGAATCCATTTGAATAAGATAAGATGAAGGGCCGTGGCAAAAACATATCCCATCAAAGGAAGATTATGTGCTAGACGGTGCTTGTCACAGCGGCGCATCCTAAATAACTGGCAACTACAAACACGGCACCTCGTTCGCAATGTTGATGAAAAATGCATGAGACCAATAATCACAAAACCCACCATGATAGGAAGAGCAACAGCTAAGCCAAAAAAGGTAGAATCAAAATATAATGCAAGAGGCAGAACAATCACTGTCGCTAACAAAACAAATCGGTTAATTAAAACTAAAATACTAGTAAATACGAGTCTTCTTGGTTGTGGATAGGGCACGCCCCTCTCAACTGAACGAAGCAATCTCCCATCAAAAAACTTTGGTTTTTCAGTAAAATTATTAGCCCCACGAACACGCCCACCTTCAAGAGGATCGACTCTACTTTTCCCTTCACGATATTCTTCAAGACTAACAACCTTGGATTTATCTATTGTCTCCTGCTTGGGCTCATCAACGTAGACCTGCTGCTGAGCAATGTTTCCCTTTGAAACAGAATCATTATCTGAAGACGCCATGCTACCTGCATTCGTATCAATTAAGCTATCAGTTCGTATCATCTTTGAATGCAGCTCCACTGTCCCTTTGACAACCACTTCAGCGACTTCTTCAATTTCCTCAGCGACATCAGCCTCCGCCGATTCCCAATTTAAGGACAAATCTTTAGCTTCTGATAATTCATCCTTATCAGTGCTATGTTCAGGAATATCTTGCTTCGTATCCAATAAACTAATGATTATTAATTGTGTCCCTTACAATAACATAATGGAACAATACAGTAGTAATGGTTTTACAGCCTTATGATAAATTCTGCAACATTTCGTCAAGCTGTTCTAACTTTTTTCTAAGATCATCCTTGCGATCAAGGTTTTCCTGAACAACTTCTGCCGGAGCCCTTTCCGTGAACTTGGAATTCGATAATTTACCATTAATTTGTTTTAGATCCTTCTTGGCCTTATCTATATCCTTAGTGATTCTCTTCTTTTCTGCCTCAATATCAACGAGTCCCTCAAGGGGCATGTACATTTTCCCAATAGGTGTTAGAAAAGTCGGAGTACCTGCACTGGGATCATAAGACTCTGAAACAGAGATCTCGCCAGCACCGCTAAGGATCTTCAAAGTTTCCAATTCTTCGATTGCCCATTCAACCGAAGGATGAAGGTAAAATTTCACATTACGATTTGCAGCAAGATTATATTGAGCCTTTAGGTGCCTGGCCCGAGTAGTTGCCTCGTGAATTGCGTTTGTCCTTTCCTTGGCCTGCTCAACTAACTGAGAATCTAGTCCTTCCGTCACAGGATCCTCTGGGAGGCGAACTCTCATCAGGAGCTCCCCATTTTCTGCAAAACCAAATTTTTCCCATAATTCTTCGGTGATATGAGGCATGTAGGGGTGCAGTTGCTGAAGGAACCGTGCAAACACAATATCAACGACAATGAGAACCGTCTCCCTGCGGCCTGGATCCGCATCATCCCTGAAATATTGCTTAATGGACTCGAGGTACCAATCACAGAACTCACTCCAGAAAAAATCATACAGCTTATTTGCGATTTCCTGGAATTTATATGCTGAATAGGATATGCTTATTTCTTCTATGAGCGCGTCCAATTTTGAAAGGATATCAATATCGTAAATTGATAAATTATTAATATCAGGTAACTGGCACAATCCTTCAGGACCACCCTGCATCTGACGGAATCGCGATGCATTCCAAAGTTTATTTGCAAAATTACGCCCCTCCTCAACCTGTGGACAGTCAACACCCTCAGAAGAATCTTTCTTTTTATTTTCTATGAACCGAACGTCCGTTCCAGTAGGTGCGATTCTCATAATTGAAAAACGTAAAGCGTCTGCTCCGTACTGGGCAATAAGATCAAGGGGGTCAGGAGAATTCCCCAGACTCTTGGACATCTTCCTCCCCTTTTTATCACGAATAATGCTCGTGAAGAACACATTCGCAAATGGTCTCTGCCCAGTAAATTCATATCCTGCCATTATCATACGCGCGACCCAGAAAAAGATGATATCGGGTCCAGTGACTAAATCGGTAGTTGGATAAAATTTCTCCTTGGTCTTTTCATCCATAGTTGCAAAAGGCCACAGCCACGAACTAAACCATGTATCAAGAACATCGTCGTCCTGGATCCAATTTTCATCATCAGAAGGAGGTTCAAGAGAAACGTGCAAATCGTCCCCACAAGTTTCTTTGTCCAGTGATGGCGCAGATTTAAGTTCTTCGGCCCTATCCTTACGGTACCAGACGGGAATCCTATGACCCCACCATAGTTGACGGCTAATGCACCAATCTTGTATGTTTTCCATCCAATGGGCATAAGTCTTTGCCCAGCGCTCAGGTCGAAACTTAATTTCGCGATTAGAAACAGCTTCGGTAGATTCACTTATCTTTGAATATTTAAGGAACCATTGCATTGAAATTCTAGGCTCAATAGGCACATCGGCTCTCTCACTGTACCCAACATTATTTTCATAGTCTTCGACACGAATGAGCAAACCCATCTCATCCAACTTCTCTGCAACAAGTTCACGCGCTTTGAATCGATCAATGCCTTCAAATTCTTCTCCAGCCAACGCATTGAGTGTGCCGTCTGGATTTAATACATCAATTATTTCTAGATCATTCTTAACTCCTATTTCAAAATCGGCTTTATCATGAGCCGGAGTCACTTTAAGTACTCCAGTTCCAAATTCTGGATCAATATGCTCATCAGCAATGATTGGAATTTCTGTTCTTGGAAAAGGACGCACCGCATTCTTACCTATTAATTCTGAATACCTATCATCATTTGGATTCACTGCCACCGCACTGTCTCCCATGAGTGTCTCGGGCCGTGTCGTTGCTATCTCTAAAAATTCTCCTTCCCGATCTGCAATCTCATACCTCATGTAATAGAGTTTGCTCTTCTGAGGTTTCATTATCACCTCCTCATCAGAAAGAGCAGTCAAGGAAGAAGGACACCAGTTAACCATTCTCTTACCGCGATAGATCTTCCCGCTATTGAAAAAATGCACAAAACAATTCTGGACTTGCTTTGAGTAATCATCGTCCATCGTAAATCGCTCACGCTCCCAGTCACATGAACAGCCTAACTTCTTGAGTTGTTTAATAATTATTCCTCCATGCTTTTCTTTCCATTCCCAGGAACGTTCCAAAAAAGCATCCCTCCCAATGTCACGTCGCCCTTGACCTTCAGAATCACGTAAATGTTTTTCGACTTTCGACTGTGTGGCAATGCCCGCATGATCAGTTCCTGGAAGCCAAAGCACCTCTTTACCCTCGGCCCGGGCACGCCTCGCAAGGATGTCCTGAATCGTATTATTTAAGACATGACCGAGCGTAAGGACACCCGTCACGTTAGGTGGCGGGATTACAATGCTGTAATGCTCGTTTTCTGCAGATGGATTTGCATGGAACGCTTTAGCGTTTATCCACTGGGAAAACCACTTTTCTTCTACTTGACCAGGTTCATAAGCCTTGGGTATTTCGACTGACATTGAAGGCGGAAATAACTTGATCGAACCCCAATTTGCAAAATTTAATTACTGTTCAGCTAAAATATTTAAATTGCACTGGCATTATAAAAGTACAAAAATTAACTATAACCCGTAATTTTTACTCTGTTTACTCTATTCAATCACTTAAAACAAAAATCTACCGTTATGTGGAAAATGATCATTATTTTGTGCATTTTTTCTTTTGTCGAGAAATCCGATGCTGCTGCTTGGACTATGATCAAGCATAATGGTCGAGAATATGTTACTGCTCAAAACATCAAAAACTTTTACCGTTTCAGTTCCCTAGAAAGAAATAAAGGGTCATTGAGATTCAAATCACCCAAAATTGAAATGCGCATAAAGAATGGGTCTGATAACCTTTACATTAATACCGTTCTTTTCCGATTAAGTTACAAGGTCATTCATAAAAATAATAACTATCTATTCTCTCGAATTGATCTGGCAAAACTTATTGATCCGGTACTAAGGCCAAGCTACATCAAAACAGCAAAACGGTTCAGGACTGTAATTATTGATCCAGGTCACGGAGGCACTGATCCCGGAAGCGTCAATAGTTATGGTAAGGAAAAAGATTTTAACTTGAAACTTGCCAAAATCTTACTACGCGATCTTGAGCGTAAGGGGTTTCGTGTCAGAATGACCAGACCAACAGATGCTTTTCCTACACTTGGGCAGCGCGTCATATACGCTAACCGAATAGCCGACTCTATTTTTGTCTCGTTACACTTTAATTCATTCACTAACAACACAGCTAAAGGCATAGAGACCTACGCACTCAGTCCTCAGGGATCTGGCACCCATAACGAAAGAGGAGTTAAAAATAATTTTCTCAAAGGAAATGCTAGGGACTCAGAAAATATTGCCCTGGCAACAGCAATACATGCGTCCGTAATCAAAAAAACCCAGGCAGATGATAGAGGAATAAAGAGAGACAGATTCACAGTCCTAGCTGGTCTTGCAATGCCTGCAATCCTAGTTGAAGGCGGCTTCCTAAGTAATCCACAAGATGCTCGAAAAATCGCAAGTACAGCATACTTATCTCTCCTTTCAAACGGAATAACGAGCGGCATAGTCGCTTACCGTAACGCTTTACGTTAGGGTGCCATTCTTGCAACTCTCATCCTTTCCGCCGCCAAGATAGAGGATAAAACTTTAAAATCCTCTTCGTGATCACCACTAAGAATACAATAGGTGTAATCTCTCCACCTCTTAATTTCATCAACTGCTGTCTGCATACGCAATTGAAAGTCATCCTCATTTTCACTGCCCCTCCCACGCAACCTCTTTTCAAGTTCAGCAGTATTTGAGGTAGTAAGAAAAATATCAACGAGCGCATCTGATATCACAGGGTCCTTACAGTCTCGTACTTGATCTGCACCCTGAACGTCGATATCCATAATCACATCCTTACCATCATTTAATATATCAACTACCGCATTTGACAGTGTTCCGTATTGCCACTTGTGAACTTCTGCATGCTCAAGGAACTCATTATTTTCTACTCTTTTCGAAAACGCCTCATCACTAAGAAAATAATAATCCTTACCATCAACCTCTCCTTCACGTGGTGACCGGGTGGTACATGATATTGAAAAGACTAGGTTTCTATCTTCATCCAAAGCTCGACGCAAGAGGGTCGATTTACCGGAACCGGCCGGGCCCGATAATAAAAACAAAATCCCCTTACGGGAACCTTGATTTCCTAGCAGATCTTCAACGCTCATCTATTCAATATTTTGTATTTGTTCCCTAATTTTTTCTAGCTCTGTCTTGGATTCTACAATGATCTGTGCAATTGAAGCATCATTTGCCTTGCTGCCAATCGTGTTTATTTCACGGCCCATTTCCTGAATAAGAAAATCCAAGGGCCTACCAACAGCCTCATCACTCTTAAAATATTTATGACACTGAGAAAAGTGGCTCTCGAGCCGGGTAACCTCCTCTGAAATATCACAACGATCAGCAAATAAACCAATTTCCTTAATGAGCCTTTCGTCATCAAGATTCAATTCGATATCGGCCGAATCAAGTCTCTTAATTAAATTGTCTCTATATCTTTTCACAACGCTGGGAGCTTGCTCGGAAATTTGTTGCAGAAAACCTTTCAGTACCGCAAGTCTTGATTCCAAATCAGATTTTAAGTGTGCTCCTTCAGTGGAACGCATCTCTAATAATTTAGAGAGAGATTCTTTTAATGCTTTCTGAACAAAGGGCCAAGCGTCTTCTGGCTCTGGGAGGGTTTCTCCGAGCTGAATCACGCCAGGGGCTCGGCTAGGATCAAATCTGGACACGAGCCCATTCAATCCAAGGCGCTCCTCAAGTTTTGCAATTGCCGCTGTATATTCTTCAGCCAATGGCAGGTTGATAGACAATGAACCGCTCTGCGCTTCTCCCGATTTCAGAGAAATCCCAACATTTATCCGCCCCCTTGAGACTACTTCACTTACTTGCTTTCTAATGCGTGAATCTAATGCACTTAACTCGCGAGGAAGGTTCACGACAATGTCTGCTTGCTTACGGTTTACTGATGCAACCTCAACTCGATAAATGAGGTCATCATTCAAGGCCTCCCCGCAGCCAAATCCGGTCATGCTCTTCATATATGATAAAGGAAAGAACGAAGATCGCTTCATGACAAACTGAATCTCATAAAAGAGTCTATATTCTTGGATGCATAGCTCAGCCCTATGAAGCTATATTAAAGATAAAAATACGATTATTACTTAATTTCTAAGTATAATTCGGCCGCAAAAAGAGCGAGAATTGACTTCGCGGCACGAGGTCGTATCTTCTTCCTTAATATAAGAAAAATGGCTGCATTGAAAATAAAGCGTGAACAAAAAACCAGAACTTATTTATCTGGAGCGCGAATTCTTATACTGCTCGGCCTTTAGGCCAAAAATTAAATTCCTCCTATTCTGTACTCCCTCGCTTTGAGGGTGAAATGTATCCAAAATCAAAATGAAGTCATCAAACTTGAAAAAATACAGGCCTTTCAGCCCAGTAGACCTTTCAAACCGTCAATGGCCAGATCAGGCAATAACGGCAGCACCAACATGGTGTAGCGTAGACTTAAGAGACGGCAACCAAGCCCTTGCCATTCCCATGAATGTTTCTCAAAAACTTGAGCTTTTTGAGCTGCTTGTAAGTATCGGCTTTAAAGAAATCGAAATAGGATTCCCTTCAGCCTCAGATACTGAATTTGAATTTTTACGCAAGCTTGTTGACGAAAAACTTATACCTGATGATGTGGAGATTCAGTGCCTTGTCCAGGCAAGAGAGCACCTAATCCGCCGAACCTTTGAAGCTATAGAGGGTGTCCCTAAGGCAATTATTCACATATACAATTCCACTTCCCCATTGCAAAGAAGAATTACTTTCGGTGGCGCAAATCAGGAAAAAATCAAGCGAATCGCTTTAGAGGGAACTGCTCTAATAAAGGAACTAGTCGATACAATTCCTGAAACTCAAGTGGACCTAGAATATTCTCCAGAAAGCTTCTCAGACACTGAACTTGAATTTGCCCTTGATGTCTGTCACGGCGTCATGGACGTATGGAATCCCTCTTCAACAAATCCAATTATATTAAATCTTCCTGCAACAGTTGAATGGACTACCCCAAACGTACATGCCGATCAGATCGAATGGTTCTGCCGTAATCTTCAAGACCGTGACTCTGTCAGGGTCAGTCTACATACCCACAATGATCGGGGCACGGGAACTGCTGCAACCGAACTGGGACTTATGGCTGGAGCTGACCGTGTAGAAGGAACATTATTTGGAAATGGCGAGCGTACTGGAAACTTAGATATAGCAACTGTCGCATTAAATATGAACAGTCATGGAATTGAAACCGGACTGGACTTTTCAAACATACCCAAGGCCAGAGAAGTGTATGAGCGCTGCACACAAATGAAAGTGCCTGATCGCCATCCTTATGCCGGCGACTTAGTATTCACTGCGTTTTCCGGCAGCCATCAAGATGCTATCAAGAAAGGGATGGATCTTATTGAGGCTGATAATTCACATTGGGCCGTTCCCTATCTGACCATTGATCCTACTGATATTGGGAGAACGTATGAAGCGATCATTCGTATTAATAGTCAATCGGGCAAGGGGGGAATCGCTTATATTCTGGATAGGGAATACGGTTTCGACTTACCTAAAGCCATGCAGTCTCAAGTCGGCAAAAAGATTTATGATATGGCAGACTCTTTAGGCAGGGAGCTAACTAATCAGGAAATATTTGATGCTTTCAAAAAACAATTTGTAAACGTGTCCAATAAAATATCTCTCATCGAATACAAACTCTTCCACAACGATGTGGGCCCAGGGCAGGTACGTTGTGAGGCAAAGATTGCTATCAATGGAACCAATCATGAAGTAACCGGTGGGGGGAACGGTCCAATAAATGCTTTCGTGCATGCCCTTGAAACAATTGAACAAAAAGATTTTAAACTTAAAGATTATCGCTCCCATGCAGTGATGGGAGGATCAGACGCTGATTCAGCTGCCTATATTTTATTACATTCTGATGACGGTAAAGAGGCATGGGGGTGTGGTGTTGACCCTTCAATTGAAATTGCAGGTGTCAGAGCACTTGTCAGCGCCTGTAATCTTCTCAGAGATTAAGGAATCTGAGTCGAAAGAAGAAACTAATAAACGACTTCGACAAGGTAAAGGCCTTCGCCAGTAGCGCAGTATTGACACTTGGAAGTTCCAGGACTCTTCAGCATCCCCTCCAGCCAGGAGAGTTCTTCTCTTTCTTCAGCCACACGCACTGCAGCACCTACCAATAACCGAACCATTTTGTATAGAAATCCATTCCCACTAAAAGTAATACTCAGGCCATGAGGGAGCTCTGCAACATCAACAGAATTAATTGTTCTTACAGTGTTTATTTGTTTCCCGTCCTTACGATTTGCGGCAAATGAAGAGAAATCGTTCTCCCCAATATAAACGAAACAGGCACGACGCAGAATTTCTGGATTAATTTTTTCTGGATGATGCCAGGCCCTAGATACTCGCAAAGGATTAAGGACAAGCCCAATATCAATTTCGTATCGATAAGTTTTTTCTTTAGCTCCAAATCGAGCATGGAAATCATCCTCGACCATTGATGCCCTGATTATTCGAATTGTGGGTGGTAAATTCACATTAAGGGCACGGTTCCATTCTTCTGCATTCATACTGCTTGTTTCTGGGGCATCGAAATGCGCGACTTGGCCAAGAGCATGAACGCCTGTATCAGTTCGACCAGAACCAGTAATCCGCAAAGCATCTCCAGAAACTTTTAGAAGAGCGGTCTGAATATAGTCCTGAATTGTATTCCCTCCCCGTTGGCTCTGCCAACCCTGAAAAGAGCTGCCATCATAAGCTATCGTCAGTCTGATCCGGCTCATTGCTAAATATATTTTTCCCAATCAGCAGGTAATCTTGTCGGCTTTCCTTCTGGCATCTTTACCAAGGCAAGCTCTTGCCTTGAAGATACCAAGAGCTCATTATTCTCGGCGCGATAGATTTCAAATCCACACCAAAATTTTACTTTGGTGACCTCTTCCAGCCATCCGCGCACTTGTAAATCCTCGCCTAATAGCCCAGGCCTGTGATAATCAATCTCGATACGAAGAACTGCTCCGTAAATGCCTGAACCCGCCATTTCTTTATAATCAAGACCCAATTCAGATCCCAACAAAGTTCGATTCTTTTCAATAAACCTTAGGTATGAAATGTTGTGTACGACTCCGGCAGCATCCGTATCGTAAAACATCACTTGTTCTCGAGTCTCAATGCGTGGTCCTTTCACTATAGAACAAACTAACCTTAGTCCTTATAGTCTTCCAGAAAAGAACGTACCAAAGCTTAATTATTCAGAATAAAGTGAGACCACCCAGTATATTTTAGGAGTAGTGAGTTATACTAACTTGTTTGATATGTAACTTATTTCCTATTAGTTAGTTAGTTATTAGACCCATATGTTTGAAATCCGCGAAAAACCGCAGCTTGTTGAAAAGGCCCTACTTGTAGGTGTCTATTATAATAAGTCGGAAGCAGATGAAGCTACTAGTCTTCTTCAAGAATTGCGTGAGCTTGTTGAAACCTTAAACATAGGAATTGCAAAAACTACTCTTATTAAGGTCCGCGAAACTTATCCTTCGCACTTGATGGGAAAAGGGAAAATGGCCGAAACTATTGAATTGGCCAAAGAGTTAGGTTGCGACTGCATTATTTTTGATAATGAATTATCACCAAACCAACAAAGGAACTGGGAAAATGATTCTAATATTTTAGTCATTGACCGGCATGAGGTCATTCTTGATATTTTTTCAATGCGGGCCCGGTCAAGGGAGGCTCGCCTTCAGGTGCAACTTGCACGAATGCAATACACCCTGCCCAGGATGGCTAGAATGTGGAGCCACCTAGATCGTCAAGGTGGCGGATCGGGCGGTGGAAAGGGTGGTGGTGGTGCAGCAAGAGGAGAAGGAGAAAAACAAATCGAAATTGACCGCAGACTGGCCCGGAAAAAAATAGACCGTGTAAAAGCAGAACTAGAAAAAGTAAAAAAACAACGCCGAACACAGCGTAAGGAACGAAATCGTGCTGACCTGCCTCACGCCGCGATTGTAGGTTATACCAATGCCGGAAAGTCCTCATTGCTGAATTGCCTGACTGAAAGCACTGTCCTTGCAGAGGATAAGCTTTTTGTAACTCTGGACACTACTACGAGAAAACTTAATTTAGAAGATGGCCAAACGCTTCTACTAACTGACACAGTTGGTTTCGTGAGGAGGTTACCTCACGACTTGGTGGAAAGTTTCAAGGCTACGCTCGAAGAGGCACTGCTTGCCAACTTTCTTATTCATGTCATTGACGGAAGTTCTAAAGACGTTCTCGATCACCATGAAACCACACTGAGCGTATTAAAAGAGCTCGGGGCAGACGAAAAGAAAATCGTCCCGGTAGTTAACAAAATTGATCTCATTGATGAAAGTAAGCTATGGGAACTTAAAAATAATTTCCCTGAAGCGATTTTTATTTCGGTCAAAACTGCCCATGGTATCAGCGATTTAATGGACAAAATGGCTGATATGTTACTGCAAAATATAGTGCGTCACATCATGAAAATACCTCAATCTAGACAGGATTTAGTAGCCCTTTTGCACCGAGAAGGTAAGATTTTAAGCCAAGATTATGTTGGGAACGATATTGTCTTAACTGCAACTTATTCGAAACGTTTTCTTGCGAAGTTTGCGGAATTCGTTATGGCTGAATCTATGAAGGATTCCGATACGGGGAAATAAATAATAATTAACTAAATTATATGAAGAAAATTTGGTCCCGCCTCGAAGGTGAATTGACATTAAAAGCAAGCGCAATTCTAGAATCGCTTAATCCTGGAGCGGATGAAGTGGAGATAGATGCATTAGAAGAATTTATTGGTCAGGAATTACCAACTGACTATCGAGATTTCGTTGTCATACACAATGGTCAGAGTCAGGAAAGCAATCCCGGCTTTTTTGAAATGTTCAGTCTAATGCCACTTGATCTGGTGCAGGAATCATGGGAAGAGCTAGAAGGACTCAGAGATGATGCTGGAGAAGATGAAACGTGCCCTGGAGATTGGTTGCCATTTGCTGAAGATGGATCAGGGGACATGCTCTGTGTTGAGTTAGAAAGCGGATCGATAAGTAAATACGTAAGCAATGATGAGAACGAGGAAATAGCTGACTCGTTTGAAAGTTGGTTAGCTGATATTCTTGCCACCATCAAAAATGGTGAGTATAACTTTGATCCAGCTAGTGGATTCGGAATTGAACCTAAAGGGCCTGACGACCATGAAGAGGAGGAGGATCACGGAGCCGATGAGGAGGAGGAGGAAAACGTCGTAATGGATGGTGATGATGATGGTGATGAAACTGCAATGACTTATAATTTCACTGCAAAGATGATAGAGTTATATGAGGACGAGGAAAAGATAGGCTCAGTGCCTTGGGGAGACATTGTAAGAGTTCGCGTATCATCATATGCCGGTGACCCTCTTATTTCTATCAATCTGCCAGATGGAAGTGATCATGAAGAAATTGAAATTCCAACCAGTATCGCCAATTCGAACAAGCTCTTTAAGTATTTGAGCAAACTCAAAGGTTGGGACAAGGATGCTTTCAAAGAAGCATTAGCTAACACTGAAAAAGAAGGTGAAATTGTTGTCTGGGGATAACCTTTTACTACAATTATCTCTTTTGGATACCAACGAATTAAGGTGTCTTTAAAGCTTCTTCTCTAGCATCCTCATAAGCTTTCTTTGCCATGTCATATCCCTCTTGAACACGGTCAGGAACTATCTTAGCTGCTTTTTTGTCCCCTTCTTTCTTTGCAGGTTTTGCCTTGGCCGCGGTATCCCGCTTTGATGCCGCATGATTAGCAATCTCCTTAAGATAGAGTTGGGCGGATGCAAGAACAGGAACAACTTTAGGGTGAATCTTTGGTTGAATCTCCTTCATCTTGTTGGAAAGGTCCCTTACATATTTACGTAATTCACGATCTAAAAATTTATCCAAGGAATTGCTCCTTGCTGTTATGATCTGTTGATTCACATGGGAAAGGCACCGATCTAACGAATATGTTTTAGCAACTTTTCTTGTCCTCAAACGTGCATAAGCGTAAGCAGTCTTATTATTTTTGCTGGCCTTTCCAGCAGCAACAACTCTGCTCCATACCTGTGTATTTGATAACATTCGTATTGATCGTTCACGAAGAACTTTCTGTGCCGCACTCAAATCAATTATAGACTTTCCGATTTCTAATCCTTCTGAAAGTTCCCTTGCAACATTCAAGGCATCATCAATATGTTCACAAGATATTACCTGCGTAGAATTAATAACATCCCACCTATCATCTAGTATTAAATCATCCAAGATCCCGTCATCGACATTACTAGTTAATAAATAAAAACTTTGATTTACTACTGAGGCCTTTTTGCCCAATGCACTTGGGGTCGTAAAATTGCTCTTGAGCTTGCCTTCATCCGGATCTACTCCTGCCTTTTGTGCCGCTCCAGCAGTCAGCTTAATTGCTTCTCCGATTGAAGCATCACAACGTTTTTTGTCAGTTGTGTAATTTAACCCACCTCCAGCACCCATTCCTGCAAAGAGCACCAAATTTTCAGGAACCTTGATGCCTTTTAATAGGCACTCAATAAGAAACGCGGAGGCAAAATTTGGAGGCGCGGTGTCTGCCTGAATTTCATCAATTACAAAATGAACAGCTTTGTTTTTTGGCCATCCTTGACTGAAATATTTTTTGGGAAGATATGTCATAACCGAAATCATCGGTTTATTAGTAAGTTTAGGCTTGGTTTCAAAACTTGCCTGCATTGGCCCACTTTCCTCAGCATCAACAATTTCAGCCTTCACTTCAGAAACCACCATGGTAGGAGCCTCAGTAGCATGCATCGCCAAAATCACCTTAACCCTTGCCTCAGTTGCCAATGGCACCAGATTCTCCTTCCCTGGCTTCACGGGTAAAATAGCTCCGGGAGAAACCGGCTCAAATTTTTCTGGACCATCCTTCCCCGGCTTATTGGAGGGAGCCTCTAATTTGGTAACGTTATCCGCGCTCGTTGCCATTTGATCCGGAGAAGTGAGGTTGATCTGGATAAAGTCTCCTGACCGAATCACTTTACCGTGAACAAAAACTTGTTTGCCAATAACTTCGTCAATGCCCCAGTCTTCTTTAGAATCATAAACATTCGATTTGATTAAGAGGCGGAAACCGCTATCAGAGAACCAAACTCGGACATCTGCAGTCTTAGGTGAACTGTCAGAATGCCTTACTTTTCCTGTAACCATTACTGCTTTACCTATTGAACTGGCAATAGCATCCTCATCCGTAACATCAATTGCATCAGCAACATTCTCTTTTGTGGTATCCTCTTCCTGACCTGGTAATTGAAGAGTACCAATTAAAGTCATCAAAATTCCTAGTAGGTAATGCTTCATGATTGATTTTTAGTTTTAATTTGCTAGTGGAAAATTTTAAATAATTAACCAAAGACATCCTCTCCAAAGATTGCCTTTGCAGCCTGTGCTACATCCTTGTCCCCCCTCCCTGAACAATTACAAATTATCAGCGCATCCTTTCCGAGCTCAGGGGCAATCTTCCGGACTCCAGCAAGCCCATGGGCAGTTTCTAGGGCAGGTATTATCCCCTCAACCTTAGATACTTCCTGAAAAGCCTCCAATGCCTCATCATCAGTAGCATAAGTATACTCAGCCCGACCAATATCTTTGAGGTTTGCATGTTCGGGGCCAATCGCAGCATAATCAAGACCAGCGGAAATTGAATGAGTTAATTCTATCTGACCATCCTCATCGGCCAATAACCAAGTCTTAGTACCCTGAAGAACACCTAACTTTCCTCCTTGGAACCGCGCAGCATGCTCGCCCTTACGTATACCACGACCGCCTGCTTCAACTCCAAGCATCTTAACGGAGTCATCTCCAAGAAATGGATGAAATAAACCAATGGCATTACTGCCGCCACCAACACAAGCGACGAGATAATCAGGTAACCTCTCTTCCCTCTCCAGTATCTGCTTACGAGCCTCTTCGCCTATCACGCGATGAAAATCACGAACCATCATAGGATAAGGATGTGAACCTAGAGCAGAGCCTAAGATATAGTGTGTATTCCGAACATTAGTAACCCAATCCCTCATAGCTTCATTGACCGCTTCTTTAAGTGTCCTTTGGCCAGCAGCTACTCCGCGGACCTCGGCTCCCAAGAATTTCATACGTGCAACGTTTAGCGCTTGCCTCTCCATATCGACTTCTCCCATATAAATAACACAATCAAATCCGAACCGAGCACAGACCGTGGCCGTAGCAACTCCATGTTGACCAGCTCCCGTCTCGGCAATGATTCGATTCTTGCCGAGCCTTCGCGCCAATAAAATTTGTCCCATCGCGTTATTGATCTTGTGAGCCCCCGTATGGAGAAGATCTTCCCTTTTCAAATATATTTTAGCCCCTCCGAGGAGTTCGGTCCATCTCTCCGCAAAAGTCAGAGGAGTTGGCCTTCCCACATACTCTCTTAGCATTTCGTCAAGTTTCTGGCGAAATTGTGGATCAGATTTTGCTTTAGCGTATTCATCAGACAACTCTTCCAGAGCAGACATTAAGGTCTCTGGAACAAACATCCCTCCGTATGTACCAAAATGGCCGGCTGAATCCGGAAGTTCTTCAATGAGTGGTTCTGACATTTTTAAGACCATAACATTAATCCCTGACCGAGTCCGTATCAAATGCGTATAACTCCTAAGAATAAAGGAAATCTGCTATTCATCGTGACTAAGCCTTCGGTAAAGGTTAGACTGCAAAGATGAAAAGTAAGGTTTTCCATATTCTTCTGAAAATTGGTCTTTTTGCAATCATCCTAGGACTGAGCTCAGCTCAAGAATGGACTCAGTTCCGTGGTCCTGGAGCTTCCGGGCATTCACTAGAAAAGGGAATCCCTGAAACAATAGAAAAAGATAATATTAAATGGTCCATTGAATTACCAGGTAGTGGACATTCTTCTCCGGTATTATGGGGTGACACAGTATTCTTAACTGTCACTGACAAAGACTCATCAGGCCTCAGGTACATAATTGCTTTTTCCTCAAAGGACGGGAAAGAAAAATGGAGAACTAAGCAAACTTATCAAGTTTATAAGCAACACCGTTTCAATGATTTTTCCGCCTCAACGCCCTGCTGTGATGCAGAGAGAGTCTACGTTACTTGGACCTCACCGGACGGAGTTGAAGCGCTAGCACTTGACCATAATGGTAAAGAAATTTGGAAAAAGAAAATTGGGAAATTTTATGCAAAGCATGGAAGCTCAACTTCGCCTGTCTTGGCAAATAATACTCTGGTCATTGGTAGCCACGGTGAACAAGGGAAAAGTTATATTGTGGGTCTAGATCCAAGTAACGGTAAGGAGAAATGGAGAATTGAACGAGAATCCAATGATAAGGGAGCTTATAGCACTCCCGTTGCTCGGAAGGCCGATGACGGAACCGAAGAACTTATTTTTAGTAGCACCGCGCATGGAATCACCTCAATTGATGCTTCTGAAGGAACGATTCGCTGGGAGCATGATGCTGGATTTTCCCAACGCTGTGTTGGTGGCCCCGTGATCTCAGGAAATACAATTTTTGTATCTGCAGGTTCAGGATCCGGAGGAAAAGAATCAGCAGTTGTCAGAGTCAACGGAAAGAAAGCTTCTGTAGCATGGGAAGCCGGACTCAAGGGACTTCCTTATGTGCCTACGGGCCTTTCATTTAATGGTATGATTTTTTTACTTAACGATGGTGGTATCATGACATGCCGAAAAGCGTCTGACGGGAAAGTGTTATGGCAGGAGCGTGTTGTAGGAGCTCCTTACAGTTCGCCTATACTAATAAATAATAAAATTTACTGCTTTAGTAAGGAAGGAGACATGACAGTCATTGCTGCCTCAGCTAAATTTGAATTGTTAAGTTCATTTAAATTTTCGGAAGGTATCTATGCAACGCCTGCGGTAGCAGATGGTAAACTATTTGTGAGGACTTTTTCTAATCTCTACTGCATTAGTAAATAGAAACAATTTCAGCATAAGTTATTGGCGTTCATGTAGTTTTGATAATCTTTCTATGCTCTCAATGTATTGTTCCAAGGCCTTGTTAGGTTCAATTTCTTGAGCATTTCTCAAGGCATCCAGGGCCGCACTATAATCTCCTCGAAGAGTTAAAATTTCTCCGCGGCGACGCTGCGCCTGAACTGTAAACTCATCAATAGATGCGGCGCGCTCAAGTAGCATCAGTGCCTTTTCAGTTTCTTTATTTTCTACAAAATGTTCTGACAACGTGATCAGGATGAGCCCATCAAGGGGATTCTTTTTTAACAATGATTCAAGCCTAGAAACTCCTTCTTTAGAGTCTCCTAACTCAATCTCTATCATTGCCCCTGCACGCTCAAATTGATGAGCCGATTTACTATCCTCTTTAATTTGTGTGTCATAGTCTGCTGCTTGTCTAATTTCCATGACAAACTGACGTGCTTGGTTCCACAATTGATACCTTACAAGATAATCAACTACATCCGCGAATTTTTGAAAGTGTAAGGGAACCGGATTCTTTAATGCCTGACGATAACAAATCATTGCCTTTTCAGTCAACGTTTCGTTCAAGTACAGATGCCCTAGAGAAAGAATCGCAGAAGCGTCAAGAACATTGAGTCTTCGAGCAACTTCCAAATCCGCAATGGCCAATAGTTGCTGTCCTTGCCTAAGATGCACATCTCCCAAGTTCACCCATATCGCAACTCTTTCTGGAGACACCTTCAGAACGTACTCATAAATCGATGCTGCCTCTTCCAGTTCATCAAGGTCCATTAGCGCCGTTGCTTCACCTAACTGCCACTGTAATTCATCAGGCATGGTGAGTTTCGCCATCCTATAAGCTTGCAATGCGTCATGTGATCTCCCGGACTGACTCAAACAATAGCCCAAAAGACCCATCGTAAGACCATCCTGCGACCCCAGTTCCATTGCTCTTCTTAGGCTAGGTTCCGCTTCTTTATAATCCCCCGCTTGAACATAGGCTATTGCGAGATTCCTATGAGCATCTCTAAAATTAGGCTGTATTTTAAGTGCTTTACGAAAATTGCTCATTGCTTGAGTTGACTCGCCTTCTTCAAACTGAAGGCTCCCTAGATTGAAGAGCATCGCTGGGCTCTTCTCCAAAAGTAAACTCTTAACCATCAATGATATGGCACCTGGTCGGTCCCCGGTAGCCATCTTCTTAGCGACCAAATCAAGTTCTTCTTTCTCTTCGAGAGTCAATTTGGGTTCTATGCGTGAATCGATTCCATAACTAGCAGTAAAAGCTTTACGAAAGGATTCAGTGCTCCATATAGGATCAATTGGAAGCGGAGAAGCACCTGTAAAACAGCTACAAACGAGCATTAATGTGAGTTGTATTTTTAACATTATTTCGGTGGCTGTAATGTCATCGGCCACCGATAAATAGCGTTAACCGGTTGTCCATCTTTTCTCGGAATTGAAAACCGAGCCCTCGAGGCAAACGATGTTGCCATCTTGGTCAGTTCCGGGTGAGAGCTTGAAAATACCTTTCTAACATTGACCCTACCGTTCATTGAGATGCCCACTTCAAGAATTACAGTTCCACTGCGCACACCCCGCCTCAGTAGAGCGCTCGGATATCTGGTGGAGGGTCTATTCATCAATCGCGGTCTCGAGTCCAAATCGCCAACAGATACGAGGCCCTGAAATTTAGGCCTTGAAATGGGTGCCGGCTTTGCAGGTTTCGGTGTCTTTATTGGAAGTGCCGATGGTGTAGCCTCAGGGTTTGATTCTAATTCGAAATCTGCAATCCTCATCGTGAAGTCAATATTTGAATCAAGAGTCGCAACTAATGGGAAAGCTACGCTCTCAATCTGCAACTCAAGCTTAGGTAATGGGGGAGGAGGTGGGGGAGGCGTTTCTTCCTGGATTTCTAGAGGAGGAGGAGGAGGAGGAGCCATTTCAGGAACAGTTTCCATTGTTCTGATTGTTCGGTCCGGGATCCGCTTTGCATCCAAGAGTCGCATCATTATGAGAAATGAAAGCAATAACATTACTAAGAAAACCCCACCCACGAGTCTGCTTATGAGACCTCTTAGTAAAATTATTGGGTTCCTTTTCCTGATTAGTTGCATCTTATATTTAAAATCATTTTATCAGCTTTCATTCAATGTGGAGACGAAAACCCTGACAGCACCAGCCAACTTAGCCTCATCCAAAACTTCAACCGTTTTTTGAGTGGCTGTCCTACGGTCAGCTTGGATGACCACTGGGAGATCATCTCCTTTGAGGAGTCTTCCCACGACTGCCCGCACACCTCCGACACCAATTTCCCGGCCCCCATGGTAAACACCTCCTTCAGCAGTGATACCAATTAGGATGCTGTTCTTGTCTAATTCCTGTTGAGAGGCTGCTCTGGGCTTTTCGACTTCGACACCGGTCTCATCTACAAAGACCGTCGTCACAATAAAAAAAATCAGAAGAATAAATACCACATCAATGAGTGGAGATATATTAATCTCTCCAGTTCCTCCGCTCAGCCTTTTTCTAAATCTCTGGAAGTTCTTAGCCATGATCTAGAATTTGTTCTGAAGGGCTGTACCAATCTGCTGAAATCCATGCCTCAAATTTTCATACCTGACCTTCAAGGCATTATGAATAAAATAGGCTGGGACACTAATGACAAGCCCTGTCTGTGTTGTTATTAGAGCTTCAGAAACGCCCTTAGAAATGACTGAGGCGGGCCCAGTCGATGAAGGTGCACTCATCCCATCAAAGGTCGTGAACATCCCACTCACCGTTCCTAGCAAACCAACTAAAGGAGCCGTAGTGATAAGAACAAAAGCAAAAGGGATTCGCCTCTCAGCTGTTGAAAACATTTCCTCCTCTATCTGGTTCATCTGACCCTCTAATTTCTTTTCTCCAATTTTCCGGGAAAGTAATGCCAATATTTCTAAAGAACGAGACCCTTGCAGTAATAAGCATTTCCATTCTGAGCTTTTAAGAATTGGGGCCCTGGGAAGTCGTAACAAATTCCATATAGAAAGTAATGAATAAGCTATTCCAAAAGCGAGTCCCAATAGGCACCAAAATACCCAGCCCCCCTCAGAACCGAGGACTCTCAACTCTTCTTGTACGAGTTCAATCATTTTAGGACTTTGTCTTCGGTTTCTGGCTAACCTTCAAGCCATTAACATAGGCGATGCTTGCCATTTCTGTAGCAGATAGGATCCCACTTATTTTCCTCGATAGTAAAGCGTGCATGATCAGAGCAGGAATGGCAACGACCAGACCAAACTCAGTCGTGACAAGGGCCTCTGAAATTCCAGAAGAGAGGGACTTCGCATCACCGGTGCCAAACACGTTAATCAATTTAAAAGTATGAATCATGCCCGTCACTGTTCCTAAGAGTCCAAGTAATGGAGCCGTGGCCGCAGCAATAGCAATCCATGAAAGGCCACGCTCTAATTTTGGCTGCGCACTCAAATATTCCTCATAAAGAGCCTCTTCGACATCCTCAGGTGATTTACTTTCGATTTCAATGGCCCGTCTCAATGCTTTGTATGCAGGATGAGATCTGCGTCCAACCAGAGACTTGGCCTCCGCCAAATTACCTTTACTCACCTCATTAATAACTTTTCTCAAAACAGATGGTCTTATGGCTCTTATTCTCAATAATTGAAGCCACTTGAAAAGTGCTGTTAGCGTCGCAACCAAAGCAATGATTAGAATTGGGTAAATCCAGAACCCTCCCTTCTTGATATGAGCAAGAACCGATCCGCCCCCTTTATTCAGTGCCTCCGCCATACCCATTGTTGGGTCAAAGAGCATGCTAACATCCTTTCCCTCGGCAAGTTCGAGGATTGCAATTGCCGAGGAAGTCTGCTCTATGACCTGAAGCCTAAGATCCTTATTCTCAATAACAAGCCCTGCAGTGCTTTTATCATCAGCAACGAACCAGCTGATAGGACCAGCCTCAACAAATGTACCCTCTTTTTGAACTCCTTCGGGGTCCAAGGCCTTTCCTTTAAGGGATCGCGGATCAGTCATTTGACCGAGTCGTTCAATGGTCGCCTCAAGAAGATCGAGCCGAGACTCTAAACCATCTGTGGTATCCCGCCGTTCAGCAGAGAGCAGCAATGGTCTCACCGATTCGGCTTCAGTCACACTCATCTGCATTTCAAGATTCTTTCTAAAATCACTGAGCAAATTCTCAATGTAAACCGATTCATCTCTCCAAGACCGGACCTCAGAAGATAAGCTAGCAAGATCATGGATAAGTGCATCTCTCTCTTGCCCTGCTAATTGTGAACGTCTCCTCTTATCACGAAGCTCAGAGGCAATTCTCTCAGTCTCTTGAGCAAGTTCAGGCCTTTCTTTAGCAATATCCTCTCGCAGTTCCGCTAGGGCCTGCAGTTCCATTTTTAGATCAGACTCAATTGATTTGGCCGCAACCTCATAATTAGGCTCCTGAGCCTGCAGCATTAAACCAAAGGGAAAGGTAAGAAAAAGAGTATGCCAGATTTTCATACTGATTAGTTCTTCTTTCCACTAAAATTAATTTGCACATAATCTGGTGCACGCTCCTTACGGTACATCTCGATGGCTTCCTTTAAGGGCCCAGCTACCGAATTATCCTCGCTCCAGGTCCAGCCGCTCTTATGTGCCCGGCCATGGCCAGCAACCTTTCCAGCCCTGCCAACGTACCAGGCCCCGGAAAAACCAAGATATAAAACTTCGACCTCAATCTGATCTTCACCGTTGGTACGAATCTGACTATGGATAGTCAAGGACTGACCAAATTCCGAAGCCGCACCCATTACTGCAACGAGATCACGTAAACGGTCCTGTAGGGATTCGCTTAATGCTGGTTGTCGTATACGTTCCACCTCGTCATTAATTTTGTTCATTAGAGGCTCAGGAAAGATTTGCAGCTGAGCTCGTAAAGCCATTTCGAGCCGCTCAACACGCTTCAGAATGATTGCACGTTTATTGCGCAATGATTCCTGCTCAGCTAAGAGCTCCTCGCGTTTCTTGGTAGCGTCACTGAGCCTTTTTCCTGCAGCGGCTATCAGAGAATCGATCTGCTCAATTTCCTTCAGCCGGATACCGTTCAGAGCTGCCATGTTACGTTTCTGCTCTGACCAGTCTGCACGCTCCTTGGAACGAATCTTCTGGGCCTCTACCCACTGGCGAACCTTCTCCTGTAAAACGAAAGACGGTGACACCTTTTGGGTGTCACCGTCAGCAATCTTTTCCTGAGCGTGAGCTGCTGTTGCGGTAAATAACAACAATAAAACAGTTAGGACAAGATCATGTGTGTTTGTTTTACTAAGTATATGTTTTTTTACCATTGCAGCTCAAACCCAATATAGAATTCCCTAGGAGCATTTGCTCTAGGCCCATCTGGAAGTCTACTCACAGTGAGAACTTCGTCGAGCACATTGTGAACGCCACCAATTAGGCGAGTCGTATCACTGAGCCTATAATGCGCAGATAAATCAAGAATAAAACCTCCGTCGATCTTGCCTTCACGGCCATTAGACACTTCAAGGTTCTTTGCAGAAGCATACATATCGGATCTGTATGACACAATAGCACTAAGCCCCCAATTCTCAGCAGACAATCCTGCACCAACTGCGAATTTCCACTCTGGAACGTAAGGGATTGTAGCACCTGGCTCATCAGCAGCGAGAATGTCACCTTCACCACCTCCAGAAAGAGGCGCTGTAAGTGTAGCCTCTGTGTAAGTTGCGCTAACAAACATAGGAATAGCTACTGAGCTGTCTGCATTAGCAGTGTAGCTCTGAAGGAATTCAATACCTTTGACTTCAGCCTCACCAGCGTTGCTGCCATCAAGCATGTCATCAAACGCCACTCCACCAAGACCTGCATTAGATCCAGTCAACTCATCATAGTCACTTAAGAATGCGGCGATCTCTGTTGAAGCCCCGTCCTTCTGAGTTCTGACACCGAGTTCATAACCAATGCTCTCCTCAATTCTAGTTCCACTCTTGAGGAAACCACGAGGAGAAGGGGTTGATATTCCTTTATAAACTCCACCAAATGCGTTAGTGGAATCAGAGAGTGCATAAGTCATTCCAATGCCAGGAACAACAGCATCAATCTCACCGGTCTTGCCGTTAGTTTGAGTGTTAGTTGCGTCACTCGCATAGTCTTTCCAGTTTCCATCAATTGTTTCATAACGGACACCTGGGCTCAAAGTCAAAGATCCAAGATTGATATCATCTTGAATCCAAGCGGAAAAAGCATCTGCTTCCTGGAAACGGTTACCACCGGACCCTGGAGCCCCCTCATTAACAACAGGAGCGCCACCAGAAAGGTCAATAGTGTCCTGTTGTTGGAAACGACGAATCGAATCAGTGTGGATTCGGGATCCACCACTAATGCTATGCTCGATACCAGCGATCGTGATATCATAGTCAAAGTTGATCTGGAAACCCTTGGACTCATATGCACGTGAATTGTGCTTGATTCCTAAGCCTCCAGTTCCGAGGAGGCGAAGGTCATCATATGCAGCAGCGTAAGTAATAGGATCAGCAACAACTTTGGAGACACTCTGTCCACCAGCTTTGTTGATCTTGTACCAGTCACGCTCAAATTCATTGTAATAGGCTGCAACTTGAAGGGTCAAATTGTCAGCAGGCTCGGCCAAATACTTCAAGTATGAGCGTTTGTGCTCAGTCGCCATATGATCTAGGAACGTTCCCGCATAGCGTCTGTATGGATTAGCCTTAAGATCTGATTCAGTCAGACCTGCATAGGTCTCATCAGCGTCGAACTCAGTATATCCATACTTGAACTCCCACCGCTGGTAAACGTCACTATTTGGCTCCCAGAAAATCTTAACCATGGGCTCCATCAGATCGAAGCCAGTTTTGTCAGATCCACCGTATCCGTTACCAGCATCAATCGTGCGGTATCCGTCTGTTTGACGATAGTAAATTTCAGCTAAAATGCCAATTCTACCAAAATTTCCCTCAGATGTATCAGACCAGTAGCTGTGAATATCAAAGGCACTATTTGATCCATAAGCTGAACGCAAATAGAAGCTATGATCTGTAGGGAATTGAGTAGAAAGATAGTTCACGACACCACCGGTTGTGTGTGGTCCATGAGCAATCTGAGATGATCCTTTAAGGATCTCAATTCCACCCATACGAGCTGCGTTCGGTGAGTAATACGCGGAAGGAGCAGAATACGCTGCAGGAGCAGTCAGAATTCCATCCTCCATTATTGTCACGTTATCACTACGTGTACCCTCACCACCACGAATGGAGATGTTAGGAAAATTACCGTAACCGTCTTCCTCGCGGCAGTATACACCAGGAATGCGATCAAGGATCCGATTCACGTTATAGTAGTTCTGTGATCGAAGCTCTTCCGTGTCGATGACATAACCAGAACCAGGAAGATCAAAAACATCTCCTCCTCCAATTACAAGACTCGGATCCAATGCGCCGGTTGCTTCTTCATCTTGCGCGACTGCATTGGAAACAATCAGTGCGGATGATGTAAAGATCCTAAGTAAAATTACTGGGAATCGGTTAGATTTCTTTTTTAACATTGTAACTTGCTAGTATTTTTATTTTTTATTTGAACCGTTTCCCGACACTTGAAAATCTGCCTAGGGCAGACAATTTTTAGAGCCGCGCAATCATTTATTTTTTAATTTATAAAATGAGACTGATTCTTATTAGCAATAGCATAGCTGGTCAACCCTTATTGAGAGTAATTATCATTATTATTAAGTATAGTTAAAGAAATTAGCAATTCTCCAATAAAACGACGCAATTAATCGTCAAAATCGTCCTCTTTCTCTCCTATATATGGACCGCATGCCCAGTAGAAGCACCGACCGCTTCATGGACCATTTCACTTAGAGTAGGATGAGCATGAATTGTATTTTCAATTTCTTCGTAAGTCAGCTCAGATTCAATGGCCAAACCAAGTTCAGCAATTAGCTCAGTAGCTTCAGAACCTATAATATGGGCTCCCAGAATTTCTCCGTGCGGCTCTCCTATCAATAGCTTAATGAAACCTTCCGTCTCACCGGCCGCTTGTGCCTTACCACTGGCCTGATAAGGGAATTTTCCAATCTTGAAAGATAGGCTCTTCTCTTCGGCCCCTTGTTCTGTGAGGCCAACACTGGCCACTTGAGGCTGACAATAGGTGCACCCAGGAAAGGTTTCTACTTTCTTAGGTTGGGTCCCATTGAAAAGACCATTAACACACTGAGTCGCTTCAAAGCTAGCTACGTGAGCGAGCCAAGGCGGCCCTATAATGTCCCCGACAGCATAAATTCCAGGAACGTTGGTCTGATACTTATCATCCGTAACAATATATCCTCTATTCAATTCAAGATCAAAGTCAGCCGGAAGGACGGGCTCAACCCCAATCGCTATGAGTGCGACCTCGGCCCCTATTGTACTTGGTGCTAATCCTTCCTTTTCAACATCGATTTCAATACGATCGCCAAGATCTCTAGTGCCAATCACTTTTGTTGAACTGAGAATTTCAATTCCACTCTTCTTGAAACTTTTTTCCAATTCAGCACTCACCTCTCGATCCTCAACAGGTAAAATATTGGGCATCATTTCAACGATAGTGACCTTGGTTCCAAATGCATTGAAAAAATATGCGAATTCAATACCGATCGCACCTGCTCCGATAATAACAATGTCCTCCGGCTGCTTCTCCATGATCATAGCTTCAGAACTTCCAACAACGGAGCGACCATTGAACTGCAGGTCAGGAAATGCTCTTGTCTTGCACCCAGTGGCAACAAGAATGTGTTCAGACTCGAGAACATTTTTCTGGCCAGAAGAATCGGTGACTTGAACTTTTCCGGGCTCAAGTATCTGGCCAGTGCCAAGGACATAATCGACTTTATTTTTCTTAAATAAAAATTCAATTCCGCCGGCAAGTCTGTCCGATACCTTACGGCTCCTAGATATGACCTTGGACCAATCATACGATAAATTGTCGAAACTGAATCCAAACTCGTCAGCATGGTTCTGCATTAAGCTATAAAGCTCGGCATTGCGTAGGAGCGACTTGGTCGGAATGCATCCCCAATTCAGGCAAGTTCCACCTGCTCGCTCCTTTTCAACACAAACGACTCGCTTCCCAAGCTGAGCGGCACGAATGGCTCCGACGTAGCCGGCAGGCCCGCCCCCGATAACAATGAGGTCATACTTAGACATTTCTTGATTCAGTAGCTTTCAGCCAGAGAATTTCAACTCAGGATTACTTAAATTATTCAATGGCTGATACTATATTATCGATGAATGGCTGTGAATTGGCAAAGCCTAACTACTAGAACTGCTGCTTTCTCATTCTGAGCATGAGAGAGAAGATTGACAGGCGGTTCGATATGAACAAACTTTTTGAAGTCAGAAGCTCAGCTCCATTGAATCATTTGAAAGACCAATTCCTTCTAGATCCTGAAGTAGCATACTTCAATCATGGCGCTTACGGAGCCTGCCCAAGGCCAGTCTTTGAAGCCTACCAGCGCTATCAGCACGAGCTAGAGAGGGAGCCTGCTACCCTGCTTTACAGAGAATTCACCAAAAGAATGCAGGAAACAAGGGCAGGACTTTCCCTGTTCCTTAATTGTGAATCTGATCAAATCGCATTTGTGCGTAACGTGACTTACGGACTCAATATGGTAACTCAGTCCCTGATCATAAATGAAGGGGACAAGGTATTGGCAACTGAACACGAATACGGAGCCGTTGACAGAATGTGGGAAACCATATGCGAGGAAAGAGGAGCACATTTCATCAGAATCAAGATGCCGCTTCCTCTCGAATCTGCATCCTCGGCGGTAGATCTATTGAAGGAACAAATCGATTCTTCAGTGAAAATTGTCACATTCCCTCACATTTCCCCAGAAACGGCACAGCTTTTTCCAATCAAAGAACTTACAGAAATCGTCAGAAACGCGGGCGCGGTCTCCGTCATTGATGGAGCACATGCACCTGGCCAGGTAAAGGTAAACCTTAAAGAGATCGGAGCCGATTTCTATGTGGGAAATTGCCATAAATGGATGCTCTCACCTAAGGGAGCAGGTTTCGTTTACGCTTCTCGAGAACATGAAAATAGGATCCGCCCGCCCGCGATCAGCTGGGGAAACATTTCAGAGGGAACCTCGTCACTGCTTCTTGAAAATGATTGGCAAGGAACAACGGACATCTCTTCCATTCTAGCAGTTCAAGATGCCATTAATTTTCTCAACAAGAACAAATGGTTCGAAACCGTTGTTCCACGTTCAAATCATCTCATAGCAGAATTTAATGAACCAATTCTTGGTATCACAGGAATGGATGATCTCTATCTGCACACTGATTTGCAACCACCCCAGATGCGCTCTTATCTTTTACCTGAAGGGGATCACTCTTCCCTTCACACTGAACTCTTTCACCGTTTCAAGGTTGATGTGCCAGTGTTTTTACATCCAAAGGGCAGTATGTTCCGAATCTCAATTCAAGCATATAATGATGCATCTGACCTCCAAAGGTTAGTCAAGGCACTGAGAGAAATTCTCTGATTAAATTCGATCAAATACTCTCTAGATAATCAATCAGTAGCCGAACTCCCACGCCAGTTCCCTGCTCTCCGCCTTGATAGTCTCTCTGCGCAGCACCCCAAGCACTACCGGCAATATCTAGATGAGCCCAGGGCGTTTCTCCGACAAAGTATGATAGGAAAGCTCCGCCCGTTGAAGATCCCGCGCCCGTGGCAGGTCCACTGATATTCCTCAAATCACCTACGATTCCTTTCATTTCCTTTTTGTGAAGATCAATAATTGGCAGAGGCCACACCATTTCCGAAGTTCTTTTACCTGCCTCTACAAGTGATTGCGTCAGGTCATCATCATTCCCCATGACTCCTGTAATTTCGTGTCCCAGAGCAACGACAACAGCACCGGTCAGAGTGGCAAGATCTACCATTGCATCCGGGCGGATCTTTTTAGCGGCATAAGCTAGCGCATCAGCAAGAATCAGTCGCCCTTCAGCGTCAGTATTCAAAACCTCAATCTTAAGCCCATTATAAGCAGTAACCAAATCCCCGGGTTTAGTAGCCTTACCGTCAGGAAGATTCTCCGAAGCTGGGATCAGTCCGTGAACTTCAACATCTGAGCTAATTGAAGAAAGGGCATCAAAAACGCCAAGCACTGCGGCCCCTCCAGACATATCATATTTCATCTCGTGCATCTTTCCTGAAGGCTTGAGACTAATACCACCAGAATCAAAAGTTAGACCCTTACCTACGAAACAAACCTTCTTCCCAGTCTTGGCCTTTGGTCGATGAATCAAATGAATTAAATAAGCTGGCTCGGACGAACCTTCAGAGACTGAAAGTAATGACCCCATACCCATCTTTTTCATGGCGCCTTCATCAAAAACTTTCACAGAAATACTGACTGAATTCTTGGCGATTTTGCGAGCCTCTCTGACCAAATCACGGGGTCTCATTTTATTGGCAGGGGTGTCTTGCAAACGTCTGGCGAGGCAATTCCCATTTCCTATTGCAATGCCACGCTTGGCCCCTCTTTTGATAATCTCCCCGGTATGAAACATAACTTTTTTCAAGCCTCCTGTACTTTTTTTAAAGTCGTCCAGACGATATGAACCCATCACGGCGCCTTCTGCAAGGGCCTGTCCAAAAATGCCGGCATCAAAACCATAATTCTTAGCTACCCAATAAGTTATAGATTCTAGTTTATTTTTCCTAGCCTCTTTCACGGCAATGGCTGCGGCACGACGAATATTTTCGGCGTCTATTTTTTTGGATTCACCTAGCCCAATCATCAGGACTCGCTGAAAGGGCCCCTTGATCGAATCTGTTATTCTTTTTTGACCAAAGCTGCAGACGAATGACTCTAGGGCACTGACCGGAACCTTAACTCCCTGAGGAAGTTTGATTTTTTTACCATGGCAACCAAAAACAATAAGTAGATCAGATTTGGTCAATTTGGCATTAAGAGATTTTTGCAGAAATTTCATAGGATTATTATTTTTATTTCTTAGGTCATGACTACTCCGTAACGTAATTTAACAAAAATTTTAGTTCAGCCTTACAAGAAAGCACACCATTGACCCATATTTAAAAATGGTTAACTCCCAGATATGAAACTACCAGAAAATAAACTCAGAAACCTTTGCCTACCCCAACAGCAACCAGATTACCTGATGCATTTCTCGTGTAAATAATACCATTTGAGAGGACAGGAACGGTCCAGCATCGGCCTCGATTAACTTGCTCACGTGCCAAACTTTCAAATTTCTTTGGTGATGCAGCACCAACAGCAAGTTCTCCGCGCTCACTAAATACTATGAGCTTACCGTCAGCAGCGGTCACTGTGCCACAACCAAAGCCTCCTTCTTTCCATTTCACCTTACCCGTTTCAAATTCCATACAGATCAGTTCCTTCTTCTCCACACCATGCGTATTACCACTGATACCGTACAGATGTCCATCAATGACAATACAATTTGCCATGTGATTGCTGATAGCTTTATTGCTATACACTTCCTTTAATCTTTTCCCATCAAAAGTATAAAGCCCACACCCACGACCATAACCAGTCGAGATAAATACTTTATTATCTATAACTATGGGTGTCGTCGCATTCGTGCTGAACCTTGTCTTCCATTCATTAATCGTCACCGTCTTCCCGTTACGGGCCTCAAGAATGACTAGGCCTTCCGTCTTCAATGTAATGAGTAGATCCTTGCCTCCAAAATTGAATAAAACTGGGCTAGCATATGCTGGTTTGAACCGTTCACTTTTCCAAATCATTTCGCCTTCTCCCAATGAATAGGCAATGGTATGAGCAGCCTCGACCACTATCATTTCGCCAACAATAAGTGGAGATCCGGCAAAGCCCCACTCGGCAGGCTTCTGCATAGCTGAATCTTTGAGTAGATCTCTCTCCCAGAGTTTTTTGCCATTTTTTGCATTATATGATTTAAATTTTCCATCCTTACCCAATGTGTAAACTTTGCCCAAGTGCACTGTGGGAGTAGCTGTCGGGCCGCCCTCATGAAGATTAGGCAATAATTCTGCCTTATATGTATCAGACCATATCTTTTTACCGGTCTTCGCATCAAAACAATAAACTGTTTCAGAACCATCCCTTCGCTTCCCGTCGTGGCCCAGTGTGTAAAGTCTTCCTTCGGAAACAGAGACCCCGGCAAATCCAACACCGACCTGTTCCTTCCAAATCAGATTGCCTATCTTGTCAGGATCCCATTCTGTCTCAGATGAAATGCCATTGTAATTTGGACCTTGCCAATTGGGCCAGTCCGCGGCATTGAGCGAAGAAATGATACCCGTAAGTATAATTGTTAGGGAAATCTTCATCCCCCAAATATAATCATGAGAGTGTGGACGATGCAACTGACTCGTGATTGTATTTTCTTCGACAAACAGGCCGTTCCCATGTGATAATCTGTGACTTGTGCCAATCGAGGAAATTGATCTAACAATCGAGAAGAAAAAACTTCCTGAGAAAATTAAAAACTATCTCAAAGAGGCCAATCACCGAATTGATGAACTCTTTGAAACTGAAAAGAACCATAAAGTTCCCCGTTTCATCCCATGCAATGATGAACTGCTCTACCATTGGCTCTCTGCCATAAAGGACAGCGATTTATGTTTGGACAAAGTGTACTGCGAATGGGGCAGTGGCTACGGTGTGGGCACTTGTCTAGCTTCTCTATTAGGGTACGAATCATATGGTATAGAAATCGAACCGTCACTGATTGAAGCATCTAGAAAACTGGCTGAAGACTCAAATATATCGGTCACTATCATTGAGCGCGATTACATGCCTGAAGGGTTTGAATGTTATGAAGGCTCTGGTGGGACTGAACTTATCAGGCCTGAAAACTACACTTACCAAGAAAGAAGCGAATTAAGGCCAGGTTATGAAGGAATGGATGCTGATCTGGATGAAGTGGATATTTTTTTTATCTATCCGTGGCCTGGTGAACAGGAATTTGTACTCGAATTTTTTCAAGCGGTTGCGGCCGACGGAGCGCTTTGCTTAATTTACCTAGGAGATGATGAGTTTGGCCTGTACCAGAAAACTGCTGACCCGTTCGATTAGAAAACTCTTGCTACAGAGGAGATGCTTTGAAAACAACTTCATAATCCTTTGTGGGATCACAGGACTTGGGATTGGGTATGAGGATAAAGTCATCGGTCAGCACTGGCTTTAATTCGCCGCCTTCAAGAATCTCAAAATTTCCAATTCTTTTGGGGAAATAGTGCACGATCGGACGCCACCCTCTCTGAGAGCCGTTAGTATTAATAGGCTCAAAAGATTTCTTACCTTTGATTGGGGTTATCTTGAAAGTGTATATAGAATCCTTTTTATTTAATGACTGCTCGTAGGCACGTTCTCCCTTGGCCAGTTTTGCATTCCAGCCAGGATCTCCATAAAAAACAACTGAGTCTCTGTCAAAGAGAAGCCCCGCCGCATCTTGAGCTCGAAGGCCTGCCTGCGTGGCCGCCTCGGTCATTTTTACCTTAGATCCAATGGCAGTGGCCTGATTAGGATCTGTCATTTCCTTACTAGCAAGACCGGGAAAGAATGTTTCCAGACGATGAATGAGGGCATGTTGATTGGCAAAGAACGCTTCAGCGAAACTGTATCTTCCGGGCTGTTCAACAAAATAATCCAAACAACCCCAACCTGCATAACCGTACCAGGTCGGGACAGTGTACCCGATCATCTGCCTCACTCCTCCGCTCTTTAACCATGCCAGTGCCATGGCTTGTTGATCGTCAATGTGACCCATCAGACAATTGCCAATCGGCATATAAACTTTTGGATTTGGCGAATTTATTGCAATTGTTTTCCCTTTAGTGTCCTGACCAAAAAGGTTTCCATTCTTGCTCTTAAAGTAACCGTTCCGATAAGAGAAACCGATTTGCCAGCCTCTTTCGGTTGCGTGACCAGAAGTGACGAAGAGTTGGGCTTTGTATTCTGTGAGCGTTTTTGCCAATGCCTCGGTACTATCGACTGGTCCACTCAATTCAAGGGGATCCTGATTTCTATTTTTTCGGACAATTTTTCCCTTTTTTAATTCGCAGTGCCAGACCCCTTCCAAACAATGCTCAAGTGCTATCTCGGTTCCCGAGGCGACACGTTCAATGGTCAGAGGCTTTCGTGTCTTTGCAATACTCAATGCATTTTCGGAATCATACCCTGTGAGGATACCCCAGATAGTATCAGTATACGGATCCTCATCAATCTCTCTGGTAAGTTGATGAATCTTTGCAACCATAACCCTCGTCACTTCAGGATGCTTAGCTACAAAGCATGTGTATCTCGGTTTTATTTTCCTCAGTTTCTCGAGTATGTCTTCAGGTTTTCCATCTGGAAAATGCAGTGTCCTAGAAGATTCATATTTAGATTCCAATTGATCGATTACCTTTTTCCATGCAGGATCAGAAGCGGTACTCTCGGAGCTAAGAATTAGATAATGGGTAGGATCCGCTTGAACAATTTTGATCAAAAACAGGAAAGCAAAAGAAAAGGAAGCAAACTTCATAATGTAGATTCTTGCTCGGATTTTCTAAGTGATCAATAGAAAGTAGCGCATGATATCAGTGCGCTCTGTATTTAACTGAAAACTTTAATTATTATTAGTTTAAAACCGATGATTTAGTTTTTACTAACAACAGCACTCAAGTTACCCTAATTGGCCTTAGCTGCTTTCTTTTTAAGAGAAGTCTTATCAATTTTGGCCGTGAAAGTCTTATCGTTGTCTCGCAGAAAACGAGTCACAATCTGCACGTCATGAGTAGCAGCGCCTCTCCATAATTGAAATCTTCTCGTCGAATTATTCCAGTAAACCCATTTTTGATTTTGGGGAGGAGCGCCCGCAATGATTGCTATGAATCGCCCTTCCCTAGGATAAAATAATCTTGGAAGACCAAAGTCACCATGAGCCATCGCTAGACGGGTAAGGATTAATTTTGTATTGTCGGTTTCACTGAACCAGCCTCCGGCTAACTGATACCGGTAAACTATTACATTTAATTTCTCCACGTCGGACACAAGGGTTTCCGAAACTTCAAGATTCTCGTCAGCGGCTCTGAGTCCAAAGTTGCCAGTGCTAATGAAAAAAAACAATGAAGCAAAGAAACTCGGTCTAAGTAAACTATTCAATGCATGAAATCGTTCCTTCATAAGGGAGTGCAGGAACATGCGCCCTTAACCTAAGACAATCAAATGTTTTACAGAAAATGAATCTCAATTTATGCAGTTTTTCTCATAATTGAGAACTCATAGCCCGACTATTGTTTCAAATGCTAAATTAGTCTCCTATTAGCTCTTCTTTCTCGGAGCTTTTCTTTTCACCTTTGATCCCTGCTAAGCCTTCTTCGACTTCGCTGCTTTCTTTTTCGAGGTACTCCACTTGGGTTTTCGCTTTCGACGCGCTTCCTGCGTTTCACCTGGTCTGGCTTTCTTGGGTTCTCTCGCCACCTTCTCTTTTGTATCAAATTCTCTCTTAGAATTTTTACGAACTCTCTTAATCTTCGGTTCCCCCTCGTCTTTGGTAGCTCTAGAACTCTCTGATCTTTTCCGACTTGAATCTCTAGGACTTCTCTCTGGTCTAGATCTCGTACCTCTTTCCGGCTTAGATCTGGTTCTAGGGGCTCCTCTTCCCGAGCGGCTACGTGGCCTTTGTCTTGTCCGCCCCTTTTGAGATGAGAATCCTTGTTCTATTGATTCTCCTTCAAACCCATCAATTTCGGATCTTTCGATCTTCTTTCCAAGAAGTTCTTCGACAGCTGCAAGTTTGTTCCTCTCTGCTTTGCAAACTAATGAATGCGCGTCTCCCTTCTCTTCGGCACGTCCCGTCCGTCCAATTCGATGCACATAATCTTCAGCCACATCAGGTAATTCATAGTTAACGACTCGGGGCAATTGCCTGATATCTAGGCCGCGGGAAGCAACGTCCGTTGCGACTAGGACTCTTACAGACCCCTTCTTGAACCGGTCCAGCGCTCGGGTCCTTTGTCCCTGAGACTTGTCCCCATGAATGGCCACCGCATCAACATCAGCTTTTGAAAGGTACGTTGAAAGTTTTTCCGCTCCGTGCCTGGTTCTCGCAAAAACAAGCACCTGATTCCAGTTCCCGGAATTGATCAGTTCCACAAGTAATTCGCGCTTACGGCTCTGCTCGACAGGATGCACAATCTGTCGGACTAGTTCTGCTGCCGTGTTCCGTCCCGCAACCTCTATTTTTTCTGGATCATCTAGGAGCTTCTTCGATAGCCTTCTGATCTCATCAGAATAAGTTGCAGAAAAAAGGAGGTTCTGCCGAGACTCAGGAAGTAAAGCTATGATCTTGCGAATGTCAGGCATGAAGCCCATATCAAGCATCCGGTCCGCTTCATCGAGTACAAGTGTCTCAACGCGCGAAAGCTTAATTGTTCCTCCTTGAGCATGGTCCAAAAGGCGGCCAGGAGTAGCAACGACGATGCCCACGCCTCTCCTCAATGAACTCACCTGTGGCCCCATTTTAACGCCTCCATAGATTGCACAGGAATAAACATCTAACCCTTTGCCATAATCGACAACGAACCGTTCGACCTGCGCTGCAAGCTCACGTGTTGGGGTCAGAATCAATGCTCTTGGAGAGCGGTCCTTAGTTCGATTCTCAAATAATTGCTGCAGTATCGGCAAAGCGAAAGCTGCTGTCTTGCCCGTTCCTGTCTGTGCTCCACCAATCACATCACGGCCTGATAAAATTGCAGGAATTGCCTTGGCCTGAATGGGTGTAGGCGCTTTATAACCTTTCTTCTGAACTGCTTCCAAAAGTTGCGGAATGAGGCCTAGCGAATCAAAGGATGCCATCTATTTCACCCCATTACGCCAGTTTTACCAATCATGATAATCAAATCGCCAAGAATCTGCGCCTTTTGATTTCAATGCCCCTTGTAAGAGCCAGCAAATGCCTCATCAAAACTAGGACACAAAATAGTCCCATTATTTTTTTCACTTATTAAGAATCGTGAGCGGTTTTTAATTAGAGTTCATGATTTCCTCGATTTCTTCAACTTCGACAGGAATCGTTGCCATCAAATCAATGTTTTCATCTTTTCCAACAAAATAGTTGTTTTCCAAACGGCACCCAAAGTTTTCTTCGCGGATATAAATGCCAGGCTCAATAGTAAACACCATGCCTTCGCATACAGGCTTCCAGTTATCACCAACATCATGAACATCTAGGCCGATGTGGTGACTGGTTCCATGCATGAAATATTTCTTGTACGCAGGTTTATTCGAGTCCTGATCATCTACATCTTTTTGTGTAATGAGCCCTAATTCTAAGAGCTCAGACTGTACTAACTTTCCTACCTCTTCCTGATAATCCTTGAGAATCATCCCTGGACGAAGCATTGCATTGCATGCCCTCATGGTTCTTAAAACGGCTTCATACACAGAACGTTGCCTGTCCGTGAAACGACCATTGACAGGCACGGTCCTGGTCAGGTCAGAATTATAGTTCGCATAGCGTGAGGCAACATCCATCAAGATCATTTGTCCATCTTCGCATGTGTCGTGATTCTCCAGATAATGAAGAACGCATGCATTTTTCCCTGAACCAATGATTGGATCATAGGCAAAACCATCGGATCCATGACTGAGGTACTCGTGAATTAGTTCGGCCTCAATTTCGTATTCTTTGACTCCTGGCTTGATGAACTTGAGTACTCGCCTAAATCCAGACTCAGTAATATCGCAAGCCTTTTTGATCAGATCCACTTCCAAGTCACTTTTGATAATCCGAAGCTCGGCCATGATCGGAGCCAGGCGCTGATAATCATGCAAAGGGTATTGCCTCATTGTCTCACGAATAAATCGTAAATCACGGGTTTCAACTCGGTCCGTTGCCCTAGCATGTTCATTAGTATTAAGGAACACGTGTTCTGCCTGCGTCATTAACATTCTCAGAGTACCAGAAAAAGCATTCGACCAATGAACGTTCTGGATTCCTGAAGTTTCTCTCGCAGAGTTCTTCGTGTGTTTGTCTCCCTCCCATATCGCAATCAATTCTGATGTTTCCTTTGTAAACAACATTTCTCTCTGCTTTTCATCAGGAGCATCAGGAAAAAGAACAAGGATCGTCTCTTCCTGATGAATGCCACTAAGATAAAAGATGTCAGAATTCTGGCGCAAGAGCATGGACCCGTCCGCATTAGTTGGGAGGATATCATTAGAGTTAAGAATAACTAAAGAGTTCGGGGGGAGCCGCTGCCTGAGACGCTCGCGGTTCTGTTCAAAAAGCTTTGGATCAATTTTTTGATATCGCATGGAACACTCTGAATAAGCTATCCAAGAACACGAGTCGAGCTCATAACTTAAAGCCTCTCAAATTATTTTGATTTTAGCTATTATTATTACAAATGCCGCAAATTAACGGCTGAATAAGAACATAATTATCGGATCTAAGAGCTCTGCATGAGACCCCTAATATAACCAGCCGCGTAAAGCCGCCCCTGCATTTCGTAGCCGGAAGCCTCGTTCGAGTCTCCCAGCATCGAAGGAACATGATCCGGCCGAATGGTGCCGTCATAACCTATTTCTTTCAATGCATGTACGATCGAAGGTAAATCCAAGTCACCATTATCATGCCATGTCTCTCTGAACGATCCGGCATCCCCGATCGTATTCCTTAAATGTACAAAATGAATATGCTCTTTGAGGGTCCTAATGCTAGCTACCAAATCCTCTCCGGTCGGTCCCAATGAGCCAGTACAAAAACAAATTCCATTGCTGGGGCTAGGAAATAGTTCCGTGACACGTTTCATGGCCTCGACACTAGTTATGATCTGCTCATTTCCCCAGAACTCAGGGAGGGGAGGATCATCCGGATGTATGGCAAGCTTGACTTTAGCCTCCTCTGCTACGGGAAGAACCTGCTCCAGAAACCATTCAAGGTTCGCCCATAGTTCCTTTGCTGAGGTTTTGGTTTCAGGTGCCCCATCAGCATCGGTGACCGTCCGTTGACCTGCCCCATGGTCAAATCCAGTCGTATAGGATCCTCCACGCTCAGGATTTGATTTTGTTGTTCTGCACCAGTCCTCACTGGGCATCCAGTTATAACATAAAACCTCAAGACCCAGCTCTCCCATCTCTCGGATAAGAGACTTTATTTTTTCAACTTGACCATCACGTCCGGACAAATTATGAACGATCTGATCATGTGGGAGTTTCCTTTCAATGTGCGTTAATTTCATACCAAATGAGTCCACCATTCGTTTAGCTTTTATTAGAGAATCTTTCTCAGGTCCCGGATACACCAGAACGATCTCTTCGACACCGATTTGTGCCGCGAGTTGGAGATTTTCCTCAGAGAATGGAGTTAATATCATCGAAAGACGCATGACTTGTGGCTCTAACGTTAATTATTAAAGCATAAAACAATGAATTTGAGACAAAGGCAAACACTGCCTATTAATAATGGAGTGAGTTCGTTAGAATAAGTGATGTGCTTTCAGTTGCCAGTCCTGCTCCTTGCAGCCCTGTTTTTCTTCTCTGCATGTAATAAAAAGCAGGGCACGGATTTTGATAGTCACGAATCAAAGGTGACCACAGTTCAATGTACGACACCAACAATAAAAGAAAGTGAGCAATTAGCAGCGCAAATAGAATCAGAACTGATTCTATTTGCGCAACAAATCATTTCAGGGGCTTTACCTGATTCATTGTCAGATAATAAGGAATGGAGTCAATTCTCCAATCGATTCATTAATTCATCCGAACAGAGCCGAAACGTTAAGGCATCAGTTTTTGAAATAAGGCATGAAGGAAACATCGTTCAAACCGTAGCGAGGATTGAAATGAAAGCGCGTTTGAAAAACCAAAATTATTTCGGTCTAATAACCCAATTAAAATCCTCATGGTCAAAGAATGAGGACGAACAATTAAAGGTTCTGGAAATTGGTGATCCTGAACAAACGGTTCTAAATGAAAGTCCCGTCCTATGGTTCAGTGATGAAACGGATCGATTAACAGCTAAAGAGCCTACGTTCACCGAGCATCTTTCAAGGGGTCTTGATTTCTGGCTCAAAAGGATCGAATCAATTCATGGAATAGATGCCTTCATAAATAATGGCATGGCCCTCGGTGATTTTGATGGTGATGGCAGAGATGACATTTATGTATGTCAGCCTGGTGGGCTTCCTAATCGGCTCTTTCTGCACCAAGCAGATAACACTATCCTAGAGGCACCTAAAAAAACCGGTGCCAATTATCTTGATCATACGAGCTCTGCCCTCTTCATCGACATTGACAATGATGGAGATCAGGACCTGACATTAGCTACACCTGCAGGAATTGTTTTGCTTGAAAATGATGAGCATCAATCTTTTATCGAGCGGGGCATCTTACAAACCGATGAGGTAGATTGTCATTCATTGAGCGCAACTGATTTTGACATGGATGGGAACCTGGACCTGCTCATCACTTTTGCTTTAGGTTCCCGATCCTTGGATGATGATTCTTCATTTCGTTTTGATGACGCTAGGGACGGGGGCTCTAACCAACTCTTCAGGGGGGACGGGGAATGGTCCTTTTCTGAAGTAACGGCACTGTGTGGGCTCTCTGAGGCAAATGATAGGCATAGCCTAGCAGCCTCATGGCACGATTATGATCTGGACGGTGATCCGGACCTATACATTGCCAATGATTATGGCCAAAATCAGCTGTATAGAAACGATGCCCGTGACGGTTCCAGATTCTTTTCTGAAATCGCAAATGAGATTGGAATTGAAGACCGCGGAGCAGGGATGTCTGTGAGTTGGGCCGATTATAATAGGGACGGGTTACCCGATCTTTACGTTGGAAACATGTATTCCAACGCAGGTAAAAGGATCACAGGCCTGAGCGAATTCATGCCAAAAAATAAAGAGCTCACAAAACATTACCGTCGCTTTGCGAAAGGCAATACCTTGTTCAAACAAGAAAAAAATGGGGGATTCATTGATTCAGGTTCTGCCACAACAATGGGAAGGTGGGCATGGAGTAGCGTCTTCGCTGATCTGAACAATGATGGGTGGGAGGACCTAATCGTTGCCAACGGGTATATTTCTGGTCCACGACCCGATGACTTGTGAAGTTTTTTTTGGCGGCAAGTTGTGCCGCTCGGAAATTCCGGAATCGGGCCCGGCCTTGACGGTTCTGATCCGGCCCGACAACTTCAGGAATATGTTCGTAGAGGGGCATCCTTTTCCGGTAGTGAAGCACATGTTGTTTTTAATAACGAAAAAGGATCATTTAAAAATGTTTCAAGTATCACTGGCCTCGATTCTAAAGATGACGGCCGCTCAGTTTGTTTCACTGACTGGGATCTGGACGGGGATCTGGACATCTGGATAAGCAACCGCAATGGACCCCAGATCAGATTTTTTCAGAATTCTAATCCTTCAGATGGACATGGAATCAACATTCATTTGAGCGGTAAATCATGCAACAGAGATGCTATAGGCGCTCGGGTAATTCTTAAGGTTAGGGACAACTTACCTCAGACCCGAACAGTCACAGCCGGGTCCGGGTTCCTTGCACAGTCCTCTAAGACGCTTCATTTCGGACTCGCTAAAGAAGATGTTATCGAGGAAATAAAAATCCTTTGGCCCAACAATAAAGCTCAAATAATCTCCAACATTGTTCCCGGAAACTATCATATTGAGCAAGGATCAGATCCGGTTGAATTCAAGGTCCGTTCAAATGAAATTGAAAAGGGCCCAAATCCTTTCCAGGAAACTTTTAATGACAGGACTTTTCTCTCACAGAGGCTACCTCTGGCTGCATTCTTCGGACGTCCTCCAGAAGCCAAAGATAAACCGCTCCTTATCTGCCTTACTGTTGAGGATTGCAAAATATGTGCCGTCCAGAAAAAAGAATGGGAAGTGTCACCTCCTACAGGTGTCCATTTGCAATTGATTAGTGAGCCAACTCTAGCTCTTAGTGATCCTGAGAAACTGCAGCTCATTCAGTTAATTTATGATCATTTCTTTGATGTTTCTGAACGGGAAATTCCAACTCCAATATCTTTTTTAATCGACAAAAAAAACAGACTCTGCGCGATTTATAGAGGGCACATTGATCAGAATTTATTATTAGAGGATTGCATTAATATTAATATTAATGGCTCTCAACTCAGGTCACGTTCGGTTCCGTTCATCGGGATATGGGCTTCGAAACAAATATCATCAGTAAGGCCCCTGGATTTCGTTGAGGATCTGCTCGATGCCGATCTCCTTGATCTAGCAGCCAACTACATTAATAAAGAGATAAACTCATTAAAAGAAGATGAGCTCTTTCCCATGCTCTTGAAAAGACTTGAGGCGCTCAAATCAGATCGTGCTACTCCTTGATTTTACACAAAAAGAGAGTGATCTAAAAGACCACTCTCTTTTATTTGAGGAGATCCGAGGTGGATCCGTTAAAAATAATTTACTAGCCTATTTCTTTGCCGCTTCGCGTGCCTGAGCGTCTTCAATGACCTTTTCGGCGATGTTCCTTGGACAAGCAGCATAGTGAGAAAATTCCATTGAAAATTGTCCTCTTCCTGATGTCATCGTGCGCAAATCACCAATGTACCCGAACATCTCACTAAGTGGAGCTTCACCCTTGACTCGGATACCTGTCGGTGTGCTGTCCTGAGACGAAATCATACCGCGGCGACGATTAAGATCACCAATCACATCCCCGACATTGTCATCCGGAGTAAATACATCCAGTTTCATTATCGGTTCCAATAATTGAGCGCCTGCTTTCGGCATTGACTGTCGATAGGCCGCTTTTGAAGCGATCTCGAAGGCCACTGCCGATGAGTCAACTGCGTGGAATCCACCATCGATTAGGGTAACTTGAAAATCCAAGCATGGATACCCAGCAAGGACACCCTTTTCAGTTGATCGTCTCCATCCCTTTTCAACAGCCGGAATATATTCCTTCGGTACATTTCCTCCAACGATCTTGGATTCGAATTGAAAGCCTGAACCCGGCTCGAGCGGCTCGATGATATAGTCGATCTTAGCGAACTGACCTGCACCACCTGACTGCTTCTTGTGAGTGTAAGAATCTTCAAGATGAGTTGTGACGGTCTCGCGGTAGGCGACCTGAGGAGCCCCAGCCTCAACTTCAACGCCATGGGTCCGCTTGAGGATATCAATCTTAATATCCAAGTGAAGCTCTCCCATTCCCTTGAGAATAGTCTCTCCGGAATCTTGGTCAGTCTCCACATGAAAGGAAGGGTCCTCCTTGACCATTTTACCTATGGCTATGCCAAGCTTCTCAGCACCTGCCTTATCCTTCGGAGCAATAGCAATTGAAATGACCGGGTCTGGAAATACCATCGGTTCTAGAGTCGCTGGATTTTTCGGGTCACAAAGTGTATGCCCGGTTTGAACATTTTTCAGACCGACCAGAGCAACGATGTCCCCTGCCTGCGCCTCGTCAAGATCCTCACGCGAATCAGCATGCATCTCCACAATTCTACCAACCCTTTCTTCCTTGCCTGTGAAAGTATTCAGGATATTAACACCCTTCGCCAATACTCCTGAATAGACACGAGTAAAAGTCAGAGCCCCATACTGATCGTCCATGATCTTAAAGGCCAATGCACGTAATGGCTTATCCCTGTCAACTATAGCAAATTTGCCAGTCTCATTTCCTTCCTTATCCACTTCAGGCTGTGGCTTCACTTCGGTCGGGCTAGGGAGATAATCAATGACAGCATTTAGTATCAACTGGATGCCTTTGTTCTTAAAAGCCGATCCGCAGTAAGTCGGGAAAAAATCCAGATTGATTGTGCCTTTGCGGATACATTTCTTAATTGTATCGATGTCAGGCTCCTCGCCATCGAGATACTTCTCCATTGCCTCATCATCCTGATCAATGACAGTCTCAATCAATTCGGCGCGGTATTGCTTGGCCTTTTCTTTCAGGTCATCCGGCACATCCTGAACTTCAAAATTCTCAGGTTGTTCTGAATCATCCCATACATAAGCCTTCTGACTCAGGATATCGACAACGCCCACAAAGCTGTCCTCAAATCCTATTGGAATCGTCATCACTAATGGCTTCGCAGCAAGGACCGAATTGATCTGGCCAACGACCCGGTAAAAATCAGCGCCGAGACGATCGAGCTTATTTACAAAAATCAAACGCGCAACACCTGAATCGTTTGCATATCGCCAGTTAGTTTCCGACTGAGGTTCAACGCCACCGGACCCGCAGAAAACTCCGACCCCGCCATCGAGCACCTTTAATGAACGGTACACCTCAATGGTGAAATCGACGTGTCCGGGAGTATCAATAATATTAAAACGGTGATCGTCCCAGAAGCAGGTTGTTGCGGCAGATTGAATGGTAATTCCACGTTCCTGTTCCTGTTCCATGAAGTCGGTAGTTGCCGCGCCGTCATGAACTTCTCCAATTTTATGGATCTTGCCTGTGAGCTTTAGAATGCGCTCTGTGGTCGTAGTCTTACCCGCATCAACGTGAGCAAAAATTCCAATGTTTCGGTATTTCGAGAGATCAGCCATGTTTTTTTAAAAAATGAGCGCGCCCGATAACCCATTTTTTGGCACAATTCAACGGGTAATTGCTATTAATATACTATTTAGCTTATTTTATAGTCCCATTTTTTTTATAATTTATTAATTCAATCCGAAGAATGCAATGACTATGATCGCTAAAATGCTCTCAATTAGAGGCCAGCTCCTTACTCAAATAAGACAACAAGTCTGCGAAATCCTGTAAAGATAAGCCGGCTTCCAGACCCTCCGGCATGATGGACTTTCCGGTCCCCTTCAAACTTAAAATGTCGTTACGATTGAGGACCCTCTTAGTGCCATCGATTAGCTGCATGATAATGCTGTTCGATGTCTCTGCCTGAACTAGCCCATAAATATTTTCATCTTTGAGGTCCGTGCTGTAGGCCAAGTATCTCGGTTCAATGGAAGCGCTCGGTGCCAGTATTGATATTAATAACGCTTCAGGTGAACGGTTCGAAAGCGTTTTAAGGTCCGGACCGAAGTCTCGACCAATTTCACCAATCTTGTGACAATTTGAACAACGGGCAATGAAATGTTTTTTGCCATTTGCATGATCACCTCGGATCGACACAGAGGGCCGGAACCGGGCGATCACTTCATTGCGGTCACCTACCATAGATTTAGCTAAAGTCTTTTTTGCCCTGTCACGAATTTCAGAAGAAGAATGTTCCTGAATTCTTCCGAGGGAGCTAGGACTCAGCTCAACAGAATTTATCTTTCCGGATTCGATTCTGTCTAAAAGAGCATTCGTGCCTTGCTTTTTAGATAGAAGCGCATTCTCTGCAGCTTCCCTGCCGGCCGGACCAAGGACAGGCCAGGAATCAAGAATGCTTACAAATGAACCGAGCGTTCCCAAATGCTTCAACGTGGCCAGTTGAATTTCTTTTGAATTTGCGGAACCCAGTAATCCAATCATCTCTTCCATGTTTTCTTTTCCAAGCAAACGAACGGCCAAGGCTCTTTCATCTGAGGAAAGTTTAGCATCATTTGCAGCAATGACTGCTGCCGCGCGTGCCCGTTCCTTGAAACTGGGTGGTGCAGAAGCCAGTAACCTCCACTTCTCGGGACCGGACCGATTCACAAGTATCCTCTCCGATATTTTTTCCCCCATGCCTGGAAAACGGTGAGCCATTTTCAAGAGCCCTTGAGTAATTGAGGAACTCAGTTTTCCAGAACCTGCCAGTGCCTTGAAATGGGGAATTGAAGAACTTAGAACGGCCGCCGCGAAGTATGGGTCTTCTCCATCTCTTTGAGCAATTTGTGCGAGTGCCTGACCTGCCCTTTCAGATTTAAATTCTCCAAATGTGTAAGCCGCCTGAAGACGTACCTTCGGATCAGGATCATTAGCAAGCGCAAGGACCTGAGGAATGATTTCCGTTAATCTTTCAGATTTTCTTAAAGCGAGCCTGCGAACTGAGCGTTCCTTGGAAATGAGCCCTTCCATGATTTCTTTCTTGTTCCATAGAATTGATTCTCCTTTGCGAAAGGATTCCCTCAAAGCAATGTCCCGGGCAATGCCGTTCGGAGAATTTTTAGTAACAGCCCGCCAGTTATGTGCTGAGCCCTTCCTAGTGATGCGGTAAATGCGCCCCTTTCCCTGACCAGAATAATAATACGGTTTTAATTCTTGCTTGCCTTCGGGAGGTAACCATTGCGGATGCTCAATCATGTAACGGTACATATCCACAACCCACAAAGAGCCATCAGGGGCCGTCCTCGACATGACTGGCCTGCACCACCGGTCCCCAGAAGCAAAGAAATCATGGTCTCCGTCCCCGGCACGCTCAGCTGTGAAAGTTGCCCCATGATCATTGAGTATATGACGCTGCACGAGATTTGAAAAAGGCTCGCATGTGAAAGCACTCATTTGCCCAGAAGAATGATCAAATAATACATTGTCTCGGTAAATTGAAATACCGCATGCGGACGTATAACGCCCAATCATATCAAACCCATGAAACCTTTTTTGGGCCTTGCCGGCAGAATAAATTTTTGGAGATTTCCCCCTGAGCATTTTGCGGGGGTCGGATGCAGCAATGTCCGGGTTGCGTTTAAGGTACTTATCTTCTAAAACATAATGCCAGATAGGATGTGCGTTCTGCACCCCGAACCAATTCCCATCATTATCACGTACACGACCGAACTGTGATGGCCCGGCGACCGGTTCAAATGATCCATCAGGTCGGAACCGGAAATCACGTGCCCCGAGTTTAATTTTTTTGCTATTCTTGGCACAGGTGATGACAGTATTTACTCCAAATCCGGCATGATGACCGCCGCTAGCACAATAGATCCAGCCATCAAGGCCCCATCGGAGGCTATTGACCCTGAGTTGCTGATTGTCCTCAACAAAACCGGTGAACCAGTCCTCTCTTTTTTCAGGAACTCCGTCACCGTCCTTATCTTCAATATAAAATATTTTACCTGCGCAGGTCACAATGACTCCATCGCCCCAGGCCATGACACCAGTAGGAAAATTCACATCATCAATGAGAACTTGTCTCTTGTCAGGACGATGGTCTCCATCAGTGTCAATGAGTCGAGCAATGCGACCCGAAATACCATTCTCACCTGAGGGATAATCTGCCATTTCAGCAACCCAAACCGATCCGTCAGAGGACCAGTCAATCGCGACAGGATCCATGACCAGTGGCTCACTTGCCACTAGTTCTACATTAAAGCTTTCAGGAACATGCACTTTTTTGAGACTCTGAGTGGGTAAGAGCGGCAGTGAATCCGGCACGGGAATGATCCCTGCAGTTTCATATAGTGCTCCCACTTCAATAGCGGATAGGGCCTTATCAAAAAAAGCAACTTCATCAATTCGTCCTTCAAAATTTGCAAATTGATCACTACGTCCGCCTATAAAAAAGTTATTCGATCCTGAATAGGTTGGCTTCAATTCACCAACCATTTCCTGCTTCCCATCAATGTAGGCTCTGACCTGTTTCTGGTTTCGAACAAATACCAAATGGTACCACCGGCCCTTGATTAAATCCTGCTTCCCTGCCATTAAGTCATTGGATTCATTCCCGTTAAAAATAATGAGTTTGCCGGCATGACCGGCGGTCCCTCCAATTCCTACATGGTCTCCAGGAGCATCACTATTATTTGGCTGGCCCCTGGAAAAGAAATACCCCGTTACTAATCGTGCGTTCTTACGTAACCCATTTCTGAACCATAAAGAAATCGAATACTGATCGCCGATCTTTGCCTCTGAGACTATTCTGCCTCCTGCAAAATTTGCTGAGCGACTCCTGTGATTGTTCGGGAACCCTTTGCCTTCTACTCCGGGAAGGTGGCAAACTACCCCACCCTCAAATCCTTTTCCTGGCTCAATGTCTCCGAGCCTCCGCTGCTTTACAGGATTCAGTACATTGATCGCCTCCGAATACTTACCTGGCGGTTCACGGTACTCTTTTTTGGGCTTACCTGAAATGTTCTCAAGCATGCCGATCAAGTGAGAGGTTATTTTCTTCTCTGCGCCAATTTCTAGTCCAGCAGTGACTGATGGCCAGCTCGTATAACCTCCAAGAAAATGCTGCTCGGCAGGAGGAATGTAGCCCTCTGCTCCGTTAGCTAATTCAATATTCATCGTGGTACCGAGGGGGCTCCATGATTTGAGCTTTAGACCCGTCAGGGCATAGACTTCATTAGGCATAGTTGTAATGCCAAAGTCTCCGACCCTTATTGTTTGGAGAACGACTTCGGTCCTTGGATTCTCATGAAGATAGAGTGCCTGCCTCGCATAGACCTGTGGTTGGTTCCTTGGAGTATCATTAGTTATGCCTTCGGCAATTTTTTTTGCCCATTCGAGTCGCTTTTTATCTGGAACACGGCGACCTATCATTACGCGTTTTTCCTTCATGGAAATTGGCAAATCATCAGCGTATTTGATTGTATCAAGCGATCGAACTGAAAGGTCAGTCAATTCCTTTACATAGCGCTGAATGCTGATGGCACTTTCCTCTCTTCGTTTCCCATAATCAGCTCTCCAAACATCGCCGCTCGTGCCCTGCGAAAGAGCCACAATGCAGCCCTTGCCTCTGCGGGTCGATAATTCCTTACAGTAACGTCCAAAATAATCCGATGAAATTCCAGAGTGCCCACTGAAATAGTGCATCGAAAAATTTCCCAGTACCGCGATGGGCTCATCATCCTCAGAAACTAAAGAAAATAAAGTGAACCACGGATCGGTCGGACCAGTCTCACCAGTCGCGTTAGGGTTCTGATAACCGGGATGCATATTGGCGCGGATGCTCTTTTCACCGAACGGGTCAGTTCCTGTCCCCGGCCATAAGGCCCATCGCCTAGGCTTGGTATAATTTGAGCCATCAAACACTGACCACCCGGCCTTGGCTGGACGCAAATTGGAATGCGCTTTAATGATTGATTCTGCAATCTTGTCAGGTAGGAATTTTACATAGTCTTCGTCCTTGTCCGTGCCAAGGCACAAGTCCATGACGCTCGGCGCACTATGAGTATGGGTAGCGCAAATAAGAATCTTGTCTTTGTTAATGCCGGTTTCCTTGGAAACTTTTTCCTTAACTGCATCACATAAATGAGTTGGAATCATGCAGCTGTCCACCACCGCAATGGCAATGGTTTGATCATTATCTGAAAAAACAATGGCCCTGGAATGAAGGCGGTCAGCAATGATGCGTACCTTGTTCGTTAAGAATCCCCCATTAACAGTGACCGGCAACTTGCGCGGAGTAATATCAACCTGCGCCGCCCCAGCACTCAGTCCTGCCAGTAGCTTTTGATTAGACCCTGCCAATATCGCAATAAAAGTAAGGATGCAGGTCAGTTTCATGGACCAGTTTTACCAATCACAAACCCAAAATAAAAGGATTGTTCTGCCTCATCATAATAAAAAGTAAAATCATGTCCTTTCCCCACAGTTTCAGCTTGAACCCTTCCGATGATTGATCAGAAAATAGACCCTATGCAGAAAAGGACACGCTTTTCACCTACGTCGGTTATTCTTCGCCTCGGCATAGCTTGTTTAATTTTTCTAGCGTTCAGTTTCGTGACGGCCAAGGAGCGCCCACCAAATATTATTCTTATCCTTGCAGATGACCTGGGCTATGGCGACTTGAGTTGCTTCGGACAAAAGACTTTGAAGACGCCCCGCCTAGATAAGATGGCCTCGGAGGGCATGAAACTTACCCAGTTCTACGCAGGTTGCACGGTTTGTGCCCCTTCTCGTAGTGTACTGCTAACGGGCAGGCACATGGGACGCACGGTCGTACGTGGCAATTCCACAAAACCAATTGTGATCAAGCCTGATCAGCACACTTTAGCATCGGTCCTTAAAAAATCCGGTTACTCTACTGCCTGTGTGGGCAAGTGGGGAGTTGGAACGCCAGACAATTTCACGAACCCCAATGATGTTGGGTTCGATCATTTCTATGGGTACATCAACATGTGGCATGCTCACAATTTCTATCCCGAGTTTCTTATCCGTAATGGCAAAGTAGAATATTTACAAAATGAGATAGCGCCTAAATGGAAGCGCTGGCAGGACCCAAAGCTTCCACAATCTGGTCGAGGCGTTGCAGTAAAAAAGATCCAGTACGCTCCCGATCTCTTTATAAAAGACGCACTGCTCTTCATCCGTGAAAAGCAAGAAAATCCCTTTTTCCTCTACTTTGCTATGAATGTCCCTCACGCAAACAATGAAGCTGGAAGTCAGGGCATGGAAGTGCCTGACATTGGGGGATTCGCTAAAGAGAACTGGCCTGCTCCAGAGAAAGGATTCGCCGCAATGATCAAAAACATCGACCGTGATGTTGGTCAAATACTCGACTTGATTACCGAGCTCAACTTAGCCAAGGACACTTTAGTACTCTTCACATCAGACAACGGCCCTCATCAGGAGGGCGGTCACAGGGCCGACTTTTTCAACTCAAACGGACAGTACCGTGGAATCAAAAGAGATCTTACTGAAGGTGGTATCAGAGTACCTACCATTGCATGGTGGCCAGGAACAATTGAGGCACGCACCACCAATGATCACCAATGGTACTTTGGTGACTTCATGGCCACATTTGCCGAGTTGGCCAAGACTAAGGCCCCAGAAGACATCGACAGTGACAGTTTTCTATCTACTTTGCAGGGGACCCCGCCTAATAAACAATGGTCGCGGAAAAGCCAGCTTTACTGGGAATTTCTAGAACGTGGCTCTGCCCAAGCTGTGAGGTTCGGTAAATGGAAAGCCATTCGTAAACCAATGTTCACTGGCCCAATAGAGCTCTACGATCTCTCTTCTGATCCAGAAGAGAAAAAAGATTATTCCAAGCTCAGACCCGATTTGGTCAAGCAGGCTACAAATTTGTTGGATAAATCTCATGAGCCCGATTCGAATTGGAAAACTCCACCCATATCAAAAAGAAACTAATTAATGGGGAGATCATCTCCCTTGAGATCCTGGCGAATACCAATACCAAATCCTGAAACGTTATTCATGAAATCATTTCCTCTCCAGGTGAATCCAAGATTATAAGCTTTATCAAGTGGGTAGAAATAACGATGAGGTGGCGGGAAGACTGCGAGGCCTCCATTCTCAGTTTCCAGAGCAATTGTACGGTGTCG